>SDBU01000323.1_pt1 | contig 67948 bp, 115 predicted proteins | sample 2277071 | NCBI WGS metagenome assembly SDBU01 (sample SAMN10397929, study PRJNA504765) | marine sediment metagenome | isolation source: marine sediment core GS08_GC12, 126 cmbsf | place: Arctic Ocean: Gakkel Ridge, Loki's castle | collected 2008 | reverse complement strand
CCTGTGCCCGCGGTTCGACCAGGATGAAAGCAGGAAGCCGGCCGATCGCCTGATCGAAATGATGTGCTCGCCCGTGATCTCCTGCAGGTTCATGCCGGCCCGCTCGACCGCCTCGTCGCAGATCACCGCAAGGATCGGGTCGAATAAAAATGAGCCTGTGCTTGCCATCTGCTATCTCCAGATCACGAATACTGATGCCTGACCTCGACCACTACCCAGTCACCAGTCAGATTCGTACCGGCCGCCGTATCCCTCGCAAATTGCCACTGGGTTAGCTCGCCTGCCGTGAGACCAAAGAACGCCAAAGTGAACGCGAACTGATCGTATTGGAAAAACTCGTTAGTCGGGAGATCGATGTCGACCGTATTCAACTGTGCGAATGGTGTTTGAACGATTGCGTTGTCCGGAACTTGTCGAACTGCAAGCTGTGTTCCCACCTGACGAGTACCCGCTGGTGCGGTTTCAGCCCGACTTACGATAGTGATCTCGAAGCTCGTCGCACCGTCAGGAATGACATGCTGCCAGCCAAAGCCCTCGGCTACCGTGTCATCAAGCAGCAGTACCCTTAAGCCGCCGTTGTTTGTGTCGATGGCTGGGCCACCTGCTGGCGTGGTGAACAACCAGTCCGCGCCAGCAGGAAGCAGCAACTCATCAGCGTTGTAGTGAAAATCTCCATGTGCATCCAGAGCAGCAGCAACCGCAGGATCAACCGATGCATCGATCAGACTCTGAACGGCTCCGCTCGTGAGTGCTTCAAGGCCTCCGCCTCCGAGAGCCATGACTATCGCCCGCTGCCGGCTTGGATCACCGAGAGATCAACGCCAGCTGAGTCCGCGCTGCCGCCTGTCATCGGCACATTCGATATCAGTCGAACCGCTCTCACTGGAAATGCGATGTTGCCGGTCTGGTCATCCGTTACGTTCACCAAGGTGTCGTGATCGAAGATGTTTCGTTGTTTGCTTACGCTGATGCCTCCTTGGGTAAACGGCCCACTGAGGCGATCTGGGAAGAACAGTTCAAACTCACTGCGCACATGCGAGCCAATCGCCGGCTGCGGATCATCACCGCGGCGTGCCAGGAGGTTGACCATCGTCAACTGGACAGTCACATCAGCGGTTACCGTGCTATGAACCGAGATGCCAAGCGCCACCTGGAAATCAGACGCCATGTAATTGAGCGGCAGCCAGTTCGTTGACACGGTATCCCTAAAGCCAACCTGAATGGTGTTAATCGGATTGCCATCGATCTTGACTGATGTCACGGTCGAGAAGGCATGCACGGTATCTCTGTTATCCGAATCTTTGAGCGCCACCGCCTCGATAAGCAGATTGCCTTTCCTGTCGGTACCCGTGACAACAATGGTCCGATCCCGATCATCACTGGAAACGTCGATATCCACTTGGCGTGGAAAATCCATGACGAACGGATCTGGGTCGGATGTCAGTACAAATTCCTGAATACCTCCGGCCGCAGGCTGTTGTGCTAAGGCAATCGCGTCGGCATCGGCAGCAAGGTAGGGAGAGATGTTTAATATCTTTGGCCTCATGATGTGGCCCTCCTATTCGCTAATGATCAGATGGCTGACGGTACGCGCTGTCTCGAGTCGGTGTAGTTCTCGCCGAGTCCCTCTTTGGTGAGATCCGCCAGGTACGTTACCTCGATGTCGGCAGTGAGTGCGATAGGGATGTAATCCGCTCGCTGATCCACACTGGTCGCAAGTGGTGAAGTGAAGTTGCCTGGGTTGTAATTACCAGTAATTTCGAGGGTACCACTCTCGACAGCAATGTGGGTCTGGGCCAAGGTTGTGTAGGGGATTGGAAAGTTCACCGCTCGCCTTCTCAGCCCACGAGGGCCGGTTTCCTGTTGGCCGATAGAAACGACACCGGCTGTATCGGCATCGACGATGACGCGATCAATCTTGGTGAAATGCTTGTTACCTTCGACCGTAGTCGCGTTCGGTCCCTGACGTTCTTCGGCCTGTGGTCTGCCGTTGGCATCACGACCAAGAATCGTGAAAGTTCTTGCCGTTTCATTGCCAACCGCTGTGATCGAAAAACGACCGCAAAAACGCATAATACCAACACCATCGACGGCATCATTGCCGTTGATGTCAAGATCCTGGTCTGCCGTGCCAGCCGCTGGTGTCTGGTCCAGCGCAACCATTTGGTTGTCGGACGCACCTCCCTGAATGGTCTCGGTAACCAGGACAGCGATGCGTAGTCCTCGCAAAGTGTTGCTAAGCTCGTCGCCCATCCCGAAATCCGGATCATTGAGATTAAAGGCAACGCCGTCGCCGGCCAGTATTTGTGATGCATGGGTCAGTGTATGTTTACTCATGACAGCCCTCCTTAGGGGCAGCGGTGCTTTGAAACCGCGTCAGTTGTTGTAAGCGGGGCCGGCACCATGCCGACCCCACAAGTCACGGATTTTGCTAGGTGCCACCTCCCGGTGATCCGTATGCACCACGCCAGTCAGACCAGCCGTAGCTGTAGCGCTCACGAGCCTTGTAGCGCAGGTTGCCAGTCTCGAAGTCGCCTTCGATTCCTCGCTGCACATTCTTGCGCACAAAATGCTTTGTGCCATCAGGGCAATCGGTCAAAAGAAACCAAGCATCCGGATCGGTGAATCGATGATTCACACAGAATCCATCAGCAACAGTTCCTAATGTGTTGATTGCATTGATGTCGTTATCGCCTGTGCCGGTTCGATATGGCGACTGCAGGATCCGTGTTGCCACGAATTGCAGTTGCGTCGGCACTGCCATCTTCTTGATCTGACAAGCGATCGGGATTCCCCGATCATCGTCAAACTCAGAGATGTCAATGGCTGCCTGCTCCAATGAAGCCTCGGACAGATCAGCTGCGACTGCCAGGGTGTTAGCCTGGACGCCACCACCGAACTGCGGATGCGCCGCACTAAACAGCGGCACGCCGTCGCCACCTGGGAAGGTGGCATCGAAGCCGTTGTTAAAGATGTCCGCACCCTTAACTTCTTTGGTCTGTTGCAGTGAGCGAGCGAGCGCTCGAGCGTATTTGCTACCGATAGAGCCGTACAAGCCGTCCTCTTCAGCTTCCTCGGTAATTGAGAAAGCCAATGCGATCGTCTCATGCGTATATCGGGCAACGTAACTCTCTGCCCCCTCGTCGTACGCGACACCCTCACCTTCAGGCTTGACCGGTGCTGCGTCGAAGCCAGCGAGCAGGACATCTTCCTCGAAGGCCTTGACCGACCGTTCGATTGCGAAAAGATATTTCCACTCTTCTGGGTAGCGTGCGTACTCCATGCCGAACACCGTGTTCAGCCCTTCCTGTAGCTGCTTCCTAAAGTCAGCGCGATTCATAGCCATGTCGTTGCGTCTCCCTTAGATCGCAGTTACCGAGGACCTGTTCTCATGGTCATTTATGAGAACCAGGGCGTCAGCAAACTCGCCAAAGTCGTTGTTGACCACTGGGCCAGCAAGCCCCAGGATCTTCAGTGGGCCTGTTCCGCCCAAGCCACTCCGATCAAGTTCGAAGCCACTACGACCTGTGAATGAATTCCCCGCACCGACCAGGTAGTCAGCTATTTGGCCAACATCTACTGCGGTCAGTCCGGCGGCGCCTGATACCTGGATCACGAATCTCATGTCGGGATCGTCGTATACCAGAGCCTCTACCGGGCTGCGGGGGTCCTCTTGTACTACTGTGCCTCCAATCCATCGAGGCCGGAACTGCTGTTCGCCATTACTATCGACGTAACGTACGCCTGCGAACACGCCTATGGCGCGATCGCTTGCTCCGCATACATCAATAAAAGCTCGACCATTCAGCGCACTCGCCGAACCCGTCGTCTTTACCGGGTCACCGGAAAAGATGTCGTTCGGATGCTGATCGTCGATGGCGTACGCCACCAATCTACCTGGTGTTCCACCTGTTCCATGCCTTACTGGAAGGAGACCATTTGGTCTGTCCACGTTCATTCGGATAAGCCCTCCGCTATCACGTGATGGTTAGTTAATTAAAAGTCGTCGTCGGCTGCCTCTACTTGCCTGGCCGTACCTTGGGCGACTCTCACCCTGGAGCGCGAAGCAGATCGGATATTTCCGAAACCAATGTGGTCCTCGCTATGCACTCCCTTGACTTGCCGTTCGACCGCGCCAGTTTGCCGAGCTTGCTTGCGCTTGTAGAAGCGTTCGCGTTGCTGAGCGACACGTTCGGGCATTTCCATCAGGATCAAGTCCTCTGCGCCGATGTAATCGCCGTCGCCCAGGCTGTCGTGTTGGATGATCGGCAGTGAAAGACCACCCATGGCCGAAGCCTTGACTGGTCGCCATCCCTCACGCATTGCCTTCCTCAGGCGAGCGGTGTCTCGGACGTTTCCAAGACGTATCCGAATCCAACGCTGGACCATGCCCGGCCGTGACGGCGGAGCTTCAAGGTCTGACGGCCTGATCCACTCGGTGACCTCGTTATCGAGATCGGCCGTGTAGTCAGATGCCGCTGCTTGGTCGGTGTTTTCATCATGGGGTGCCTCGTGCCCTGAGCCGGCTGGATGCACCATCTGATCGCCAGTGTTTCTCTGGCCAGTCTTCTCGGCAGCCTTGCGCGTCTCAAGCGCTTTACGTCTGCCTTCCTGCATTTTCTCGACCGCTGCCTTTTGGGCAGGAGTCCTTTCTGGTTTCGTTGCCTCAGCTACCTGTGGATCAAATTCCTCAGCAGCATCGACATCGACATCAAACACGCTATCGCCTTGACCAGGATTCATGACGCTCTCCTTTCTGAATCTCGCCTGTTGGTTTCGGCTACCTGCTTGGCGTACTCGGCACAGTGCTCGGGGTCCTGAGGATCCAGGTGGAACCGAACCATGTTGGCCTTGTGCGCAGCAGTCAGCACGATCTTCGAACCACTACCTTGACCGTTGTCGCCGCGCTTCGCGCCACGTCGCTGCCCGCCGGCACCGCCGGGTTGCGCAACAGGTGACTTGCGGCGGCCTCTGCTTGCATCCGGCTCGAGTTCGACATCGATATCGTCCGGGTCAATCTCGCGGAGGCCTTCGTACTTCTTGTCAAAGTTATGATTGAAACGAGTCCAGTAAGCGTCGGTGTCAGGGTTCAAACCCATCGAGACGAGCTTTTTGTCTAGCTTCCTGGCGTACACGACCGCCTCTTCATGATCGGGATCAGACCACCATTCCTGGTTATCCCGAATGAATTGAACAGCGCGTTTGTTCGCGGGCTGATCTGCAGCCCTGTCGCCGTCCAGGTCCTCGATGATTGACACGGAGGCTTCAGCGGCAGCCTGCTTGGCCTGCTTCTCGCTGTTGAGTGCGATCAGGTCAGAGTTCAGCTTGGACTGGGCTTTGGTATCGCCTTCCTCCATCGCCGCTTCCATCGCTTCAGTCAGCCGCACTTCTTCCGCGGCGAACTCATCCTCGATGGCGTCGATCTCCTTGACTGCCTTGAGTTCCGCAACCTCTTGTCTCAGGGTGCTTAGCTCGCCGGCAACCTCGGTGCTTCGCTCATCGAGATCCTGCTCTAACTGATCTGATTTACGTCGCGCTTCCAGCGCTGCACGTCGTTGGTCTTTTTTCGAGTCACTGTCCCGATCGGATGCGGACGTTGCATCGGCATCGTTATCGGCAGCGCTCACAGCTTTGTCCGGGTCTTCCTCATCGAGGTCAACCTCAACAAAAGCCTCGCCTGGATTCTCAGGGTCCTCGACCATGTCCCCAAATCCAGCGGCAGATACCGGCGTGTCTTCACGGCGAATATCTTCGAACTGATAGTCGAAATCTTTCTTAGGCATGCTGCCCTCCAGCGGCCTGCGCATGAAACTTACAGAGTCACGTGCACGTTGTCACGATGATTAGATTGATAACGTGTCGAGTCTCTCCGGCTGATCTGTCTCGCCCCACATTTCGGTGTCGGTGATGAGTACGAACTGCAAGCCGTCAATCGTTCGAAAACGAGTGCCGGCATTCTTGTAGAACACTACCTTGTCGCCCAGCTTCGGGTTGTCCTCGCGGCTGAGCTTAAGCCCTGCACGAGTCTTCGCCTTATAGGCCAAGCGCCCTATCGCAACTACCATCCCCGTGTACGTTAAATACGCTTCGATGTCCCTGGTCTCTCGTGTCAACTGAAAACCCCACTCGGTGGTTTCTTCAGGTTCGCGAATCATGACCAGGCATCGCCAGTACAACGGTCTGAACGGTACGTGCGGCGCCCGTGGCCTGCGCCACGGTCTTAGGAAATTAGCCAGCCGAACTTGCCAGCGTCTCTGATCTGCGCACCATTCCGCGATTTCATCGTATATGGCATTAGCTGCCTTAGCGTTCACGTCTTGTGCGACGACCAGGTCAACGACTCGCTCAGCGGTTTCACTCATGTCGGTAGTTCCTCCAGTTCATCCTCGTCGACATCGTCGTCCGAGAGTTCCACGATAAAATCACGTAGGTCCTTGAGCGCGGAGATTTCGCCAACCTTGCGGTTGTACTTGTCCTCCGGTAGCCCGGTGTCCATGGCGTCGTGGGCATCTGAGACTTTGCTATCGATGCGATTCAGAAGATGCCGTTTGTTCAATGCATAAAGCCCTCGTGACCAGGGCGATGGCGGTTAACTGTTTGATGCGCCACCGTCCCCGGTCTGTTGGTTTTTCCCCATGGCACCGATCGCGCCGTCATTAGATGACTTCGCTCCGAATCCCATCGTATTGCGCGCCAAGCTCGGCTTAGCATGGTGAAGTTTTGACTTCTCCTCGCCTGACTCGCCCCCTCCTTGGATCTCGGTACTCTTCGAGAAGTCATCGTCGGGTCTGCCCGCGGCCTTTTTATGTGCCATGGCTAGTATCCCTTCGAAGAACCCTTCTCGTTCTCCATGCCGTCACCGGTCTTCTGACCCTTGCCCATTGTTCCCTCGGCAGTGTCTTGACCTGCGCCCTTCATCGACTCACTAACCTTCGTGGCCGAGCGCCCCGCATCCATGTCGGGTGATGGCTTTGGATGCTTCAGGTATGTGGTCATAGCTGAATGCCTCCTCGTTGTGCGCTGATCTTGTGCCGGCTCAGCGCTTACCGCTATTTCGATACTTCTCGCTGCAGCAATTCGTGGATCGCTTGCTGCTGTCCCTGGCCGCCGGCATACAGTCGCCTGATGTAGGCGAGCAATTCCCGAAAGCCCATGTTCAATTCCTTCGCAGCCGCGGCGAATGGCCGTGGTTGTAGCGGCGGTCGCACTCCCCTTCGCTGCAGGAATGCCCTGGCCGCTCTAATCTCAGCTGGCGTTGGCGCTCTTGCCGCCATCAGCCTTCTTCTTCGGTGGCGGCCTGTTGGTCTCGCGCTCCGCTTTCCGTGACCTGGTGACCGGCGCCTTCACCAATGCTTTGCGTTTAGCCGCGGCGAGCTTCTGCTCGCGTACGATGTCGGCTTCGCTCTCGTCGTCTTTGCGTGCCTCCTCGGCTTCGAATGCTGCCTGCTTCTGGTCCATCTCCTGCGCGTGCTTCTCGGTAGCCTCGCGCTGCTTCTCGGCGTGCTCGGCCTTCATGCGCTCGAGCTTCTGGATGGTCTCGGCATCCTTGGCGTCCTCGATCGCCTTGACCTCGGCCTCCTCTGGCGACAGCGGCGGCCCGCCCTCGGCCTCTTCCTTCTCCTGCTTCGCCTGGCGCTGCTTGGCAGCGATGGCCTGGCTGAGCATCTGCTCGATCTCGGGTGGCAGATCCTCGGTCTCGGCCTCGTCGTACAGATCGAACGGCGGCAGGTCCATGCCCAGCATCTGCTCGATTTCCTTGCGGTGCTGGCTGACCAGGTGCTCCATCTTGTGCGACATGAACACCGGCTCGATCTGCTTCCACAGATCCGGCTCGCCCATCGCCATCATCTCGGCGAACTCCTGGTGCACCGCTATGTGGGACTCATCGTCCTGGGTGGTCCGCACCTGCACCGGCAGGCCCGTGGCCATCATCTGATTCTCGCTGACTGGATCCAGGTTCTTCGGCGTTGTGTCCTCCGGCAGGATCTTGTCAACCTCCGGCACCTTGAGCGCTGCCAACATGCGGCGGTGCGCTTCCTTGCGCCCCTTCTCGCCATACAGGTCCGGCGCCGACTCGACAAGCTCGAGCACGCCTTGCGACTGGGCGATGCGCTGCACGCTCGAGAAAATGTTCGGATCCGATACCGGGATGACGTCGACGCGACCATCGAAGTCTTGCTTCAGCACTACCTTGCTCTCGCCGCCAAGCTCGTACGGGTACTCGTCCCGATCCATAAGCTCGAAGTTCAGCTGCGCCATCATCGTCAACTCTTCGCGCATCGCCTTGTGCAGGCGCTTGTGGATGGCTGACTGTGGCTTGCCGGCCTGCTCGATCAGCGCCAGGGTAGTGCCGACGGGTCCGCGGTTGTCGGCGCCGCCAGTAAGCACTTCGATCGTACCCATGAACTCCTTGCCGCGCTGGATCAGGTTCTCGTAGGTGGTGGCCAGGGCTGGGCTTGGCTCGTTGACCGGCAGCGGCAGGAATGCCTGCTGCAGATCCTCAGGCGACATGTCGACGTCACGGAACTCGCCGAGGGTGAAGCGATGCTCGCCGCTTATCTTGGCTTTCTTGCTCTTGAATCCACCTGGGAGATTAGACAGGGCCGCAGTGTCGAGGATCGCTCGCAGAGATCCTGAAGCAGCTTTCGCCAGTGCACCGATGATATGAAGGTAGCCGAAGCCGTAGAATCCGAGGCCTGGCAGGAACTTGTAGTGCGAGAACCAGAGTCGCTTGCGGTACTTCTCGTCGGCTTTCTTCCAGTTGCGCCGGACTGATAGGACCTCACGGCTCTCCTCCTCGATGGTGACAATGTACGGCGGTGCGATGTCAGTGTCGCCGACCTCCGGATCCTTGAACGGCATCTCGTAATCGATGTGGTACTCGTAGAGCTTGTAGACCTCGTCGTCCTCGTGCACTACCGGCACGCGATCGTCGGCCACGTCCTCCATGTTGTCGTCGCTGAAGCTGGTGTTCTTGTCTGACTGGATCTGCGGGCTGGGAATCAGGAAAGCATCTGCCAGGAACTGGCCGTCGACCTGGGCACGCTTGATGTTGTTGCCCTCCATCGTGTACTCGTGCGCGTACCTGGTCGCTGACTTCAGGTCCTTGCAGTAGTAGGGCACGATGAAATCTTCGGCCGTCACGTAGCGGGCGGTCGTCATCTCGGTGATCGGATCGATGTAAACTTTCTTGAACGCCGAGCCTGACATCGGCAGGTAGAACAGCATCTGATCGACGTCCCAGAAGTAACCCTGGTCCTCGACCGTCAGCTGGTAATTCATGTAGTCCTCGAGGCGCTCGGCTTGCTCCTCCTTCTCCTGGTTGACCTCGCCCAGGATCGCTGCCTTCACCGGGCCGTCCGCTGGGAAAAGCTCCTCGATCGCTCGCGACTGGAACTGCACGACTGCTTCGCCAATTAGCGGGTCCGTGACGCTGGCAGCGCCGTCGAACGGAGTGTCAGATTCCGGTAGGTCTTTGAGACCGAGAAGCTCAAGGCCATCTTTGATGCGGCGGAAATGGTGCTCGCGGACCTGCTTGTCCAGCGTGACGTACTCGAGCAGCTGGTCGGCGATGGCGTGGCGTTCGGTGGGAGTCAACTGGTCAGCCAGGTTGGCGTGCCAGTCCGGATCCATATCTGGTGCTTGGAATGTTTCGGCGTCGTCTGCAGGATCGAGGTCGACGATGGTGTCTTCACCCTGCTGGGTGACTAGCGCGCCGTTGCCAGCCCGTTGAACTTTTGGTTGTGTTGCTGGTAGCTCTTCGACAAAAGAGCCAACGTCTTCACGCGCCATCGCGGTCGCCCTCCGCACCGGTTTCGCGAAGTGTACACGCACGCAATGTGCTGCAGCAAATCTATCGTCTGCGGTGGTCCGCTAACGTGACGCCGTCGAGGTGTTCGATCTCGTGTTGCAAGCAGGCGCCCTTCCAGTCGCTGCCTTTCGTTACGGTTGGATTCCAGTCGCGATCGAAGCCTGACACCTGGACTCGCTTGTGCCGGCGCACGCGAACCAGGTCGCCCTCACGCAGTTTGCTCATGTCCTGGGCGTACTTCGGGCAGGTCTCGGGAAATGATAGGCAGCCTTCCCACACCCAGCGCATCTGGCTCGACGCCTTGACGATGCGCGGGTTGATGATGACTAGGTCCTCGACGATGACGATCCGCACCATGGCGCCGATCTGCGGTGCGGCGATGCCCAGGCCGCGATGCTCTTCCTTCACCTCGAGCATGTCGCCGATGATCTCGCGACAGCTATGGCCTTGCGGCACCTCCGCGCAGATATCTTGCAGCCGCGGATCCGGCCACAGGACCAGCAGGCTCAACTGTCTTTGGCCTCCGCCTCTTCCTCGTCCTCTTCAGGTTCAGGCGGTGGTGGCGTGTGGACCTCGACGATCCTGTCCGCATGCTCTCTGCTGCAGGCATCGAAGAGCTTGCCTTCGACATCGCAGGCCAGCCAGCCGGCGGGATGCTCTTCGGAACTGCCCTGCTCTTTCTTCCCGCAACTCGGGGCATCACAGTAGTAGATCACGCTCATCGATTTCTCCTCGTAGTGCGACGACCAGTGGCTCCAGGCCGCGCTTGTCCCTGATAGTACCCTTTTCTGGTGTACTTACGGCGCGCTTGCCGCCATACCTTCTGGCCGCCGCGCCAGGATCTTAACTGGATCTCCCACTATGGTGCACCTCCGGCCATGGGATCTTGATCCAGACCTGTTGGTTACCGATGAACTGATCATCCTCGTCGAAGTGCTCGATGCTCAGCATCAGTTCCAGAAACTCAGGGTAACCAGTCGACAGCATCGAAGTATCTGGTATCTCTGCCAACCGCTTGGCACTAAAAGTATCGATGCCAAGCTCGACCTTCTCCATCATCTCGACAATAAAGTCGGGGATCTCGTCTGCTTTCATTCCTCATCCTCATGGTCGTGGTGAAAGTCGCCGAAGTACCGCTTGTTGAGCCAGCTGTTAAACCAGCGCTGCAACCACAGCACCTCGTATCGCCGCATCTCCGACCAGGTAGCCCACATATCGTGCCCGCCATCGGCGGCGGCATCCTCCATCGCCAGGCCGCTGCTGCAGATTAAGACCACTGACTTGATCTCGCCATCCTCCGCTCGCTGCAGCGCATCGCGTAGCGTACGCACAGCATCGAACTTGCCGGCAGGGATCTCAATGACTTTGCTTTTTGATGGCATCGTTCACCGCCTTGGCTGCGCCCCGCACGAATCCGACCAGCCACCTGGTGTACTCCGGGTGCTTGGTGTCGAGGTAGATTGTGTTGCCGATCTTCGAGACATACGGCGCCGCGGGATCCGGCACGATGTCGATCAGGAAGGCCTTCTGCCAGTACTGCAGCGGCACCTTGCCGCCGTGTCTCTGTGATATGCGATCGGATTCTTCAGCCATAGCGCTTACGCAGCTGACGCTCAAGCTCCGGATCCTCCTCGAGCTTCACGCCGAACCTGGCCAGCACCTTGTCGAGCTTGAAGCTATACCCAAGGCACCAGCCCCCGGTGAAAGAGCGCCAGTCATCGGACATCTCATGCCAGCGACCGCGCAGCGATTCCATAGCCACGCACGCATCGCTCCTCGCGAGCATGATCTCTGTGTCACTGATCATCTTGGTGGATCGGCTCACTTGCGTTTCACCAGCCGTCTGGCGTGGTGCCACTGCCCCGCCGTTAGATCGCCCTTTCGATTGTACTGTTCCAGAAGACTGTCGCGAAATTCGAGGTCAGACGTCGACGACGGCTTCAGATTCGACAGCGCCAGGGCGGTCTTCTGGTTGGCTGTCAGCATGCGGGCTACTCGTTTGTTCATACCGGCTTGCGGGTCAGCTTGATCCAGCGCATGCGCCAGCGATTCTTGAAGAGCCAAAACTTGGCCTGACGCCTGCCCCACCAGTTTGGCTTCAGCGCCATCATGCCGGCGGCGCCCATCGAGATGTTGATCTCGGCCACACACTCACTCGGCAACTCGTGGAGGTCAAGGCTGCGTGGCAGCCCCTCAGTGAAATCTCTCTCGTGTTCAAGCTCGATGATCTCGAGCGTGTCATTGTCGCCCGGCGTGAAGAGATAAACGAATCGTCTCCGCGGGCCGTCCCAGTTCTTGACCAGGCCAATTTTCATTGCATCAGACCTCTCAGGCGTGATTCAAAAAGCAGCGCCGGGACCGTTGTCGAGAACCCAGCGCCGCTGATACCACCGGGGCTTGGAGATTCCGATGTTCTGGACTCCGCTGCCACCGTCTTGCTTGGGCCTGGCCAGTATACTGCCAGATCAGCTGCTCTGGTAGTACTGCTCGAGCAGACCCACCGAGGCCTTTGGCATGGTCACGGGTATGGCCTCCATTCCCATGTTCAGCAGCACTCGAGACCTGTGCGCGCCGTCCCTGATATTGATAAGTCCACCTGCAGTGATGTATACGTTGGCCATCTCGATGGCTTCATTCTCGGCAAGAAATTTCTCAAAGCGTTCGAAGCGAGAATCCTTCAGCCATCTGCCATTGCCATTCGACATGTCTGCTGCGATGTAGCCCGGTGCCGTAGACCAGCCAGCCTCGAAGTCCTCAGCCTTGATCAGAACCATTTCGAATCCGAACTGCCGACGTAATCGCGAATAAGCGTTGTCGCCTGGTCGCGCTTTGATGAACTTCCGCTCTCCGATCGTCGGCACATCAAGCACCAGAGAATCAGCCATACGGCGACTTCGGCTTCGGCCTGGTCCACAGGCTAAGCTCGTTGCCCTTCTCGTCGTCCGGTAGCTCCATGTCACCCATCCGCCGCATGAACGCCCAGGCGATCACGCAGGTGGCGACCAGGTCATCATGCTCGACCAACGGGAACTTGGCGCACTGGCTGATGACGTCGAACGCCCAGTCCCTCGAGACGTACCAGATCCTGCCGGCACGCAGGATCCCCGACACCATGTGCGCCCGGTACGCCAGGTCCTCGGGTCCGGCCTTCACTTTCCACACCGGGATCCCGCCGGCCTCGAACTCCTGGATCAGGCTGATGCCGCTCGCCTTGTCCTCGATGAGCGTGTTGTCCGGACTCCAGCCCTTCTCGTGGCGGATCGCTGACTCGCGAAGCTCGCCGAACTCCATCCGCTCATTCATGCGCTCGAGCAACATGGCATTGAGCGCCAGGTCCTCCCGCCGGCCGCTCATCGAATGCCAGAACAGTCCCCAGCTGGTGCGCGCCGAGTAATCATTCTCCTGGCCCTTCTTGAAGGCGGTGTCGTAGACGGTGATGATCTGCTCCCAGTCCGGGTACGGCATCTGCTCGCCGGCCTTGGGATGATTCGGCGGGTACGCCCAGTTCTGCCACCACTTGCGCTTCAGGATCAGACCGCCGCCGGCCTCCGGATCCTGGTTGTACTGCGACTCGTAGTCGACCGTGCCCATGCCGGCCTTCTCTGTCTTGGTCTCCTCGTCACCGAAGCGCTGCGGATTGAGCAGGACCTTCGGCTTGCTGCGCTCGTCCTCGTACAGCGGCTCGACCTTCTTCTCGGTCATCTCCTGGTAGTCGAGATCGCGGCCCTTCGGATTGACGAACGTCCTGCAGTGGCGCTTCGGGTCATACTCGTTCGGCAACATCAGCACTACCCAGCGGCCGGCTTCGCCGTCGAGGATGTGGCCAACCAGGTCCATGTCGTGAGACCGCTGGCAGATGATGACCTTCTGGCCTGTGGTTGGATCATTAAGACGTGACCGCCAGCTGTTGTCGTACCAGCTGAGGGTAGAGTGCCGCTTCGGATCCGAGTGCACGTCTGCCATGTTGTGCGGGTCATCGATGACCAGGACGTCGCCGCCCTCGCCAGTCGTCTTGCCCAGGCAGGACGTCGAGATCCGATAGCCGTGCTTGTCGTTGACGTAGCGGGCCTTCTGATTCTGACCAGGGTCCAGGTAGAACTTGCCGCCGTAGCGCTCCTGGTACCAGCCCGACTGGATGATGTCCCTGGCCTTCACCGCATCACGCAGCGCCAGGTCATGCGAGTAGCTGGCATACATGAATTGGATCTCAGGTTCATCGGCCCACCACCAGGCAGGCCAGATGACCGAGACCGTCAGCGACTTGGTCTGCCGCGGCGGTACGTTGATGATCAGGTTGCGGATGTCACCCAGCGTGACGTACGCCAGGTGGTCGCAGATGGCATCGATGTGCCAGTTATTCTTGAACTCTCTCGATTCGACCAGCGGCCAGACTGCCGGCACAAAGCGCCGCAGATCCCGGCGCAGCCATTCGGCCTCCATCTCTGTGAAGGTCGCCTGCTGCTGCGACAGGTTCAGCGCCATCGCTCATGGACTCCTTGGCCTCGACGCACTTGGCACAATCGCATGGCCGAACATCTTTGATCTGCCAGAGACATTCTTTAACCGTGAGGTCGTGGATCTCATGCGTCTCGTATGGCCCGATGAATCCTGGCCTGAGTAGCAGCCAGTATCCATCACTGTCCTGGTAGCACTTGTCCGTGAACAGCCCACTTCGATCTATCGCTTGCTGCAGCGTCTTCGGTAGCGACATAGGTACCCCACAATCATTTGATCAGGACACCCATTATACCATGCGGCGTTTTCTGCTTAGTTTTTAACCACTTAGCGCTCATAAGCGATTGATCCATGAACAAGTCGCCGACTGCAAGTCTTTGTTTGCGCAAGGATTGACGTTTATAAAACACGGCCAGGACTGCCCTCGACCCCGACCGATCTCCGTGCGCCCTCGCCCGAATCTGGAAACATCTTGCCGAGCGTGTCCGCGATGACACGCTCCTTGGTCTGCATCATCGACCTGGCCAGAGCCGCAGCATACCGCTCGCCCGTGCCGGCGAAGCCCGTGCTGTACGTCGTGTACTCGTAGCCATCAGCCAGCACCTCCGGCATGCCTCGAGCCAGGCGCATGCCGATGGCGACAGTCGCGATGCCGCTGGCAAAGGCCTTAATGAAGCCGCGTCTGTTCATTGCTCGGTGCTCGGACACGGCATGCCTTCGCGTGTGACCTGCTCCTCGAGGATCACCTGATCTATCTTTTTGAGCACGGCCAAGCGCGTACGAACCTTCACCCGGTCACGCATCGGCTCGACCGAGATCTTGTCTTCGCTTCTCCAGTACAGCCGCGCCTCGTCGCCGGCTCGCTGCTGCAGCGGTTCGAACACGTGCTCGAGCAGCCATGCCTCGCAGTCCGCGTACGTCGGCCCCTGAACTGCGTACACGTGATAGATCACGCGCACCGGATCCTTGCCCTCGCGCTGTGGTAGCTCGAAGAACGCCCTTGGCGGTCCAAGCTCGCAGTCGAAATGCTCTTCGCAGTAATCGATCAGCGGCTGCGCCAATGGCTCTTTCGGTTCCGCAGGCATTGGTCTGATCATGGGTCTATCAGCCACTGGTTCTGATACTGGAAGAGATAGCCGTGGCCCTTGGTCATCAGGTGCTCGCATTGGATCTCGTACTCGATCACCGCGCCGTTGTTGTTCAGCCGGCGCAGGTGCTCGTCGTACAGGTCAGTGCAAGCTCGCCTGGTCAGGCCATCCTCGTTGAACAGCACGAAGCGCTTCTGACCGCCAGGTTGCTCGGGCGTCTGGATCGCCTCGTACACCATGCTCCAGTGATCATCGTGCTGCAGGTAAGTTATCCCCAGCGATAAGACGATCACCAGCACCGCTACGAAGGCCACGGGTATCAGAATTCTCATGGGCTGACGTCCACCGTCGGATTCTCGACTACATCCAGCGCTGTCTGGTCTGGGATATTGAACGCCACCTCGATCGAGGCGCCGCGGACATCGTCAGTATCGATCGGCACGTATCGACACAGGTAGTCGCCCGGCGTCAGGTCAGGCGGCAACTCCCGCTCGAATGTGTCAGCCGGCACCAACGCCTCGAGTACCGTGAACGGGCCGCCGGCAACTGCCATCGCAATCTCGCAGCCCTTGTAATCGTTCGGGTCAACCGGCAGGCCGCTCTGCCGCTTCGTTGGTATGTCCCACCTAGCTGTCGCTGTCGTCATCGCTCTCTCCATCGCCCTGCAGAAACTTTAAGTATTTCTGCGCGTTGCTGACTACGGCACCGGCATCCTCGCTTGCCAGTCGATGCCTCGCTGCTTCATTCAATGCTGTAGCTCGATTGTCGTTCTCTCGCTCGTCCATCTTTCTCTCCTTTGCGGGATCAGCCCGCGTTAGAAACCTCAACCCTCGCATTCTCAACCGGACCCAGAGGATCCTCCCTGCAGCAGATGCCGAACCAACGGCACAGCCACTTGCAAATCCAATCTCTAAACCTTACGAACAATCGGCGACCACCACAGGCGGCTGCACGTTGCCAAACCATTCCACGAGATCGTTAGGCACCACGTATCGGCCATTCACGGTCTGTGTTGGATCGCACGCAGTGCCGCCTGGCACCGTACCGACACCCAGGAACTTGAAGTGGTCATCCTCCTTCAGCACATCCCAGACCAGCAGATTCTGCACAGTCAGCATGGTCGGCGGCATCGGTACCAGCGGCGGGATGAGCTTGGTGACCTCGTTGCTGAAGTCGCTCTCCTGCACTGGATCCGCGCTATTGAATGCCGTCGTCACGAAGAAGTACGTGGTCCCCTCGGCGAGGCCTGGCACCGTGAATGTCGTCGTCGTCGGATTGTTGATCGTGATGCTGACATCGCCATACGGGCCACCCTGCACGAGGCCGGCGTAGATCTTGAAGCCGGCCAGGTCAGTCAGCGCCGTGCCGTCAGTGTTCTGCGTCGGCGCCGTCCAGGACAGCGTTGCCTCGCCGGCATGCGCCAAACCGGCAAAAAACATGAGTAGATAAATTGCCTTGACTTTCATGGGATCACTCCAATCAGTTCCGCTTCTGAATCTGTTACCTCGCGATAGCAGCGCTCGAAGACATCCTTCGGCGACCAGGACTCGTAGCCATCCTCGTACACGACCTTGTAGCCCTGCTCAATAACTCGACCGGTGGCCAAGTTGCTGCGCCTTTCTTGAGGTTCTGCCTCCACGATCTTCGTGCCGATGTAGGCCTTCATGTCGCCGGGTTCGGAATCGGTGCCCAGGCGATCACGTCAGTCAATTCTGCCGTGCGGTCGGCGGAATCCCAGACCTCGCCGCGGGTGTCGATGCATTTACGTGATGCCTGCTCGACCAGGCGTCTGGGACCACCAGTGTCCCTGGTCACCATCACCTTCTCGCCGAAACCCGGCAGGCTAGTTGTCACCCGGATCCACGTTAAATCGTCAGCCATGATTTCCTCCTCAACCTCTACAGATGCGTTCTCAACCGGACCCAGTGCCGTGCTGGGCATCGGCCTATTCGTACTCACCATACACGGCCTCGAGGACCGCCCCAACTCGCGCCGCCGTTGGCGGGATACTGACGAGCAGCCCGCGGGCATCCTCCGAGTGCTCGATGAAGATCATCGTCTTTTCGACGCGCTGACCGCCCCACTTCTCGACCAGCACTTCAAGTTCGGCCGGCGTGATCATAGCTTGATCTGCACGCCTTCGGCGCCCGTCAAGATGTTGCGGCATTCCTGCTTCAGCTGCAGCCTCAGCGCGTCTGTTCCCCACATCGGATTATTGAAGGCCACGCGGATGAGTGCCGTGAGCGTGATGAAGTCGACATTGATCTGGGCGGCCTCTCTGCCTTCGAACGCATCGAGATGCTCGAACATCTTCTGCTGGAGATCCGCGAGCACGACCTCGATCGTACACTCGGCAGCTATTTTGTCATTGCCAACCTGGTCGAGCTTGTCGAATATGTGAGCGCACATCCTCTCGATGTTAGCGGTGTGCTCTGGTGGTACCGGCTGCAGCTTCATGTCGCCCCAGATCTCGTTCTGGATCTCGTTGCGACTCATAGCCGCTTCACCGCGTGATCCAGCATGGATCTCATCCACCAGCTTTTGAGTTCCTCCTGCGACATGATCCGCGGATCCCGCCACCCGTACTGGTATCGCTCAGGCGCACTGGTCGTATTCGAATCCCTCGAGGTAGATGACCTGCTTCGCCGGCAGGCCACCGTTGAGCTTTTCGATGACGTGGATCTCGTCCTCCGGAATCTCGTTGTCGATGACAATAGCGTACCCTCCGAGCAGCTTGCTCAGTTCGCGTAGTTCAGCCCTGTGCTGATCGTTGCCTCTGACTTCCATCGTCGTATGCTCGTAGCCTTGATCACGCTTGACGGCTCCCACCTCTGCCTACCGATAACCCACCTGCGTCCATTTTACCCAAGTAATGGCCGATACAGCAACCAATGAAGAGACCGATCATATTTCCCCAGGTGACCAGGTCGAAAAGGTCGACGGCGATACGGCCGATCAATAGGTAGACCAGGATGTAGTAGACCACTACGACCTTGAGCCAGTTCACTGCACTATGTTCCCGCCTTCGACTAGCGGATTCTGGTCAGCGCAGCCCGTGCTATGCAGCTGTCCGTAGCTCGCACCGCAGCAGCTGCAGGTCTTCGGCAGGCCATCGCAGCCGATGTTGCTCGGATGGTTGCTATCGCAGTCATAGCAATACGGAGCTTTCATGCCTGATAAGCGTGCCGTAGAGTGATGTACTTGGGTGTTGGGTGCCGCGAGTGACGTAGAATCGCACTGTAGTGCCCGCTTTTGAGGCAATTCTGCCCGATTTACGGTGATTGGGAGCGAATGGTGCTGCCGGCCGAGTAGTCCGATCCAGTCATCAGGAAGCTCTACGTCCTCCCCTTCGACGATCACAGCGACCTCGACGCCACGTGTATGCCTGATGTCGATCTGCCCGTCGTCAACGTATATCAGGACCTTGGGAGTCATCCCGGCTTTGGCCAGCCGTCAGGCTCGTACTCGGCGTACGCCTCCTCGAATGCTTTGTTCAGGCCGTCTCGTAATTGCGCCACGAAATCGGCTCGCTTCATGATACCGCTTGGCCGCACATCGATCTCGAGTTCCTCGAGGGCGGCTTCGCTCAGATCGTACGGAATGGTGGCGCCCTCAGCCTTTACCGACGCCAGACCGAAGCCTCCGGTCAGATCATGGTGCGCGGCATCGTGCAGCAGCGTCGGGTGCTTGGCACTGAACAGCGACACGCCGTCATCAGGGATGAGCTTCTCGCTCACTACCACGGCAGTGGCTGCGCCCAGCAGGCGCTTCAGGAATCCTCGTCTTTGCATGTCGTGACCTCGTCTGGACTTGAACGACCGTTCGATTCTCGTTCGCGTTTCGTTCAGCTTTCGTTCAATCCCTGGCCCTCGAGGATCTTCTCCTCGAGATACTTGTGGCGCTGAGTAGCTGGCTTCGTTGGCTTCTTGGCTGCAGGCTTCTTTGGCGGTGGCTTGGGGGCCGGTGCCGGCGTTAAGCCGAGCGCCTCGTCACGGTTCTTGCGACGTTGCTCGCGCCTGGTTGCTACCTTACAGGAGATGCTCTTCGGATCCTCGGCGCAGATCTCTTTGGCTGACCGCGGAGAGGGCACTACTGCTCCCTCTCCACGGCTTCATCCGTGTCCTTGCCTCGGTCCCGTAACGTATCGATCGTGGACCGACCAGGCGTGCCGATAGTCGTCGGTGCTGGCTTGGGTGCTGCTGCTGTCGTCGCCTCTGGTTCATCGCGTGCTTTTTCGCTGGCGTCTTTGCCTTCCTGGACGCGACGTTCAATCTCGCGGCGTCTGGTTTCCTCATCGGCAGGACCCGCTTTCGGGCGCTGCGCGCTTGGAGGTTTAGGCTTCGGTGTTGACAGTGGAGCACCGTGAGCAACAACTGGCTTCGGCTTATCAGGCCTGCCTGCATTCGCCCTACGATCTGCCCTTCGATCAGCCACTACTTCTGCGACGGTGCCGACCGAACCTTGCCGTAGCGAGGATCGTCGTAGCCGCCGCTCTCCGCGTTGCCCGTCCGTTCGCGACGTAGTTCAGCAGAGGAGCCTTCATCGGCCGCTCGTGTCGCTTTCGGTGGATCGTACGGTGGGAAGTGTGGGTAGTCCTCCATCTCACGCAGCCCGAATTCGACATCGCCTTCTACGGGATAGGTGTCAGCAGGATTGTTCTCTGTGGGCGTCTCGTGAAGCTGCCCTGGTTTCAATCGCTCGTCCATTGTGGCCCTCCAACAATGGTGAAAAATCACTCGCGGATACTATCACCCTCGAGCTTTGTGTGTCTTGGTCGGGTTGCCGGTTGGCGTCACGCAGGCCTCGCCGGCTTTCGCCCCGCACTTCGGACATTCATTCTCGTCCGCAGGATCCGCGGCCTCGGTAGCTCCGCTTGTTGGTTGTGCTTCGCGCTGTCTGTTGCGCGCTATGCCGGCAGCATTTCCCTGCCTGCGTTTGAGATCTTTCCTGCGGCCCATAGCTGTCTCCTAAGCTGGGATTTTGTCGATGATTTTCTCGGCCATTTTCTCGACGGGATCGTAGAGGTTGCCGATGATGATGCCAGCGGCCATGCCTCCGAAGAATAATGTCGTGGCGCCAGGCCACACGAAAAACAGGACCAGGGCGACGATGCCAGCGAGTATCGCTTGCTTGCCCATCTTCTTGAGAAAGTCCATAGCGTGTCCTCCTCTCAGTGATCGAAGAGCGCGATCGGCGTATGAGAGCCTTGTGTCCCAGGTGGGCAGATGGCTGGGTACCCTACGGCCTCGCTTCCCCAGCGGCCTTTCGCGGGTGTCAAGCTAGATCACCCGAGCCGTTCTTTACCAGGGACTACTCGTCCCCTTCATCGCCCGTTGCAGTTTGGTTGCCTCTCGCCGAACGCACTCACGCAGTACTGAGCACTGCGTCAACGCGCTCACCTGAAATCTCCGACGTTCGGACATGTCGCATGGTGTGGCTCATGCTCACCGTGGACATAGTCGTACTCGTCGTGCAGCACCTCCCGATATTTCTCTGTGTTCTCCGGCCGTACATTCACCGGAATCATTTTCCGCTTCCTGGTGCGCAGGAATATGATCTCCTGGTCACAATCCTCGCCCCGACAAATCTGGGTCTTCCATTCGGTCTGGCTCATACTCTGGCGGCCACCCGTCTCGCTTGCTTCTCATCCCTGCCTTTCTTGTCGGCAGCCAGCAGCGCCTCGCGGTCTGCCTTGGCTGCGGCTGCTGCCTCCTCGGCTGCCTCCGTATCCCAGCCGATCGCCTTGCCCCACTCCTCCATGATTTTCTGCTCGTATTTCTCGCGCAGTTTTGCGAGCGCTTTATGAGCGCGCTTTACGAGTTTGGGATCCGGCTGGAGGTCTTTGCGACTGGCTCTGTGGATGCCGGCAGAGATGGCCAGGCTCAAGCTAAACTTGCCGCAGTCGCGTCTAACGCCCACGGCCTTTGCCTTTCATTGCTTTGGATAGCCGGCCTGACTTGGCATCGGCCTTAACGAACTCTTTGGCGACCGCCCTCGAAGGGCCGCCAAACTTACGCGCCTGCCCCGGATTGTTCGCCATCATGGCCATGTATCTGGCCTGCTTGTTCGACCTGCTCGGCATCACGGTACCCTCCGTGTGTTTGCCGGAGTTTAGCGATGGCTATTGCCTGTGTCCAGCAAGAATCCTGATCTCACATTCTCGACGGCGTAACCTGCCGCGATCATGCGTCGATACGGCAGGCAGGTAGATCGGATATCCAATCGGCACGCGAGCCTGGCGATCGCCATAATGCGCGCTCCACAGCGCGTACCGCAGCGGATCCCGAACGTAGAGGTAGGCCTGCGGCATCGGGTAGGCGTACCAGAATAGATCGTCATCGGCCTCGGCTGTGCTCGGCAAGAAAAATCCCAGCCCGAACATCGCGACTGCGAACAGCCAGAAAAATGCCCAGCTGGGTCCGCTCAATCTAATGTGTTTGCTCATACATGGCCTCCTTGGATGCCCATCAGCAATGCGGTGCCAAAGTACAAAATTATGCCGATCAGAATCACTGCGATCACAATTCTCGTTACCCATTTTCCCATGATGTCCTCCTCAAGACAGGGCACCGGTCTCATTATCGATGGTCGCCGAGGCGCCCTTATCTGGCAGCTGCGCTGCGTGTGTCTTCAGTTCGCCCATCCACTTCTCGAGCACGTCGTCCGGCACCTGGGACAGATCCACCCGGTAGGTCTTGGTGATGCGCTGCTCGAGGATCAGTTTCTCGTTGAACATGCCGAGGTGCTGGCCCATGTCGCGGAGCGACTGGCGCTTGTCGTGGAATGAGTATTGATAATCGAAAGCGTACCCACCATCGACGATGACTTTGACGCGGTCGAATCTGGCAACTGCTTTCGCCTGGTCGTCGGTGAGATCCAGCGGCGACTTGCCGATCACCATATCGACCTCGCGGTATCGGACCACCCGGAGATAATCCTTCGGATTGACAAAGCCCATCGCTGCAAGCTCGTCGACGACGGTGTCCACCGTGACATCAAAATTACGCTGGATGACGTCGGCTTTCGCCTCGCGCAGATGCGCCATGTAGGGCGCCAGCTGTTTCACCAGCGTCGGTATTTTCTTTCTGACGGTTGTCTCAGCGTACCCAGCCTTGAGGCCGGCAGCGACAGTGGTCAATCCTTCGATGACGATCGCCATACACAGCACATCCTGCTGCCTGGTCTTCGGCCAGCCACGGACATTGTGTCGATCGATCTCAGTCATCGAGACCGATCCCGAACACCTGGGAAACGCGATTATCATCGCCTGGGAATTGATGCCAGATCATCAGGGAGTCCTTCTCGCTGACGATTTTAATCTCGACTCTGTTCGCACCATTAACCTCCAGGCCGATCTCTTCGAGCACTTTGCCGGCGGCCTCCATCCTGGTCCATCCTGGCTGCCGCGCCTTGTGGCTGGGCACCAGGATCTCAACAGTAGCGTTCACGCTGGTCACAATCATGCCACGAATCAACTCCAAATTTCACCTCCCAGTCCCTTGACTGCTGTACTAGGCTGTAGTAATGTCTGTTTTAGGGTAGCAAATCACATTATACAGGAGCACCACCATGGCAAAACGGATCACACCGAAGCTAATCCAAGCTTCCGATGACCTCGGAGTAGTACTGGCTCAGATCGCTGAGCTTCAAGAGCAGAAGGGCGCTCTCCAGAAAGTCCTCATCGACTCAGGGTTCGACGAGATCGATGGCGAACTGTTCCGCTCCACCGTCAGCCACAGCGTTCGCAAGCAGGTCGCGTGGAAGGCCATCGCCAAAAAGCTCGGCGTCTCGAATCAGCAGATCGCCGCCAACACCACCAAGATCGACATCGACACCGTCCGCGTCGTCGCGAGAAAAGCCTCGTGAACAACCACGACTTCTGTCGTTTACTTCTGAGTGTCACCAGGGCCGACCTGACCGCTGAGCAAAGCAAGCGGTTAGTCGGCGCCTGGTCGTATCTGTACCGCTGGTCCGGCTCTGTCGACTCTGGCGAGTACCACATCCCCAAAGACAATTTCTATTGGCACGGCAGTTGCTGCTGCGCCTACGAGGCTCGGGTGCAAGGAATCAACGCCTGGCTTCAGCAGTTCTATCCGGAAACACATGAGGGCAAATCATGAGAGATTACATCGCACAGTTCAACGGCCAGATCCTGGTCACCATCACCGCGTACAGCGTCGAGCTTGCGAAAGCAGCAGCCCAACGGTACGCACGGGAGCACGCGCTCCACCTGGATGCTGTCAAGGCGGCTGTCTAATGCATACCAAAATCACAGACGCAATCGCAGAATGTGGGCCGGGTCATCCGGCTCACGTTACCAACCCGAGCAACGGACGCATCGTTGCAATCCGCGACGGTCTGCATAGTCACCCCAACACTTTCCGTTTGGACTTCTCGGATCCGAAGGTGGATCTGCGCCAAGCGAAAGGCGGAAGCGAGTTATACAACGTGCCGGCCAAACGAGTGCAGCGTGTGATCGCAGTTTTCCTGGGTGGTCACCGCACTGACGAGGGCGACAACACCTTCGAGCAGTTCATCAACCAGGCCACCCGCGAGTGCTGGGTGATCAAGGTCACGCCGACCAGGTGCCGCATCGAGTACGAATTGCCGAACTCTGGCATCACGGGATCCTGGCGCGATCAGACCACCGTTGGCGGCTACACCTACGTGGGCAGCTACTGATGAATGCCGAGACCAGAAAGAACCTCGACGCCGAGATCCAGGAAGCCGCCGACAAGGCGATCGACTCCCTGGCCCGGTACAAGTTCGCGATGTTTGGCTACTGGGCCGGCATCTGGGTACACCTCAACCGCATCGATGGCGGCAAACGTCCGAGTCCGTTTAGTGACCTGGTCAAAGTCGCTCGAGCAATAAGGGAAGACGCCATGACACCTGGACAAAAACGCCAGTCGTTTCTGACGACGAACATCATCAAGCAGCAGAAGTGGATCGAGCGCTGTGAGACAAACGGCAAATCGTATGCCGGCCCGAACGGTCCCGAGATCCGCGCCGCGGACAACGATCAACTCGTTGCTTGGGAGAAGGAACTTCACAATCTGAGGGAGGCATCATGAGCAGATTCATCGAAGCAAGCTTCTGTCTATCCGACCACCTAAACCCGCATTTTGGGTACCAGGTGAAAATCGAAAATGGACGCACTGGCGATGTGCTGCTGCACCGGAGCAACCACCCGGTCGGCCTCAAAGAGCTACTGACCGCCAGCGATTGCATTGACCTCATCAACTGGTTCATCAACGAAGGCGCGACCGAGAAAGATTTCTCGTGCGCTCTGTGCCAGGACACCGTTCCGGTCGGCACGCTGCCGGCTGAACTGGCCGAGTACATAAACTACGGCGCCGATCTCACCGCCGATTCCATCGACCTGGCACATCGCAATTGCGCCATCGACTCTGGTGATCAGCGCTGGAGCTACGACAAATGACTACCGGAAAATGCCCCAAGTGCTCGAAGCGCTACAAGTGCATCGTGGCTTACCAATGGAAGCCTGGCCACGGACGCCGGCTGTATAACGCACGCTGCGACATCTGTCTGACACACCTGGAGCGGACCTGCCTGGGTAATGCGAGCAACTACATACTCCGAGAGGTCGAGCCGATCCTGCAATTACAAGCATGGCAACTGAGGGAAACCAATGGACAAAATGCCTGACATCGGAACACGTGTTCGCTTCACTCGCGAAGACAGACCAGAGAACACTGTCACCGGGAAGGTGATCACTCACTACCCGAGCGAATCATTCCACGTCGCCGGCAAGAAGGTCACGACAGACGACGCCGTGGAGATTCAGGTCGACTCGATCCCCGACTGGTGGCCGTACGATGAGTGCGACACCTTCTGCCCAAACATCCAAGAGATTGAGGAGATCTGACATGGCCTACATGAGCCAGGACCGCAAGAAAGAATTATCGATCGGCATCAGGGCAGCGCTGAAAAAGTACGGCGTCAAGGCCTCGATCGCTGTTCGCCATCACTCCACCCTGGTCGTGAACATTCGATCCAGCGCGATCGACTTCGCGTCAAGCCGCTCGCCGAGGGCTGGCGTCATTGGCGGCGACATAGAATGGCGTGGCCACGAGCAGGTCAACCCGTACTGGCTCAAGGATCACTGGACCGGCAAGGCGCTCGAGTTCCTCACCGAACTCCAGGCCGCGATGAGCATCGGCAATCACAACAACAGCGACATTCAGTCCGACTACCACGACGTTGGCTGGTACATGGACATCAACATCGGCCAGTGGGACAAACCCTACCAGCTGGAGGAAGCAGCGTGAGCACCTCGCCTGTCTGGAAAGTCTACGACGACAAGGGCAAGTACCAGGCTGCCTGCAAGCAGCCCGAAGCGGCAGCCGCGGTCGTCTCCATCTACAGCGATGGTGCTTCGATCCGATGGAACCACAGAAAAGCTGACACCGCCTGGACCGAAGGCGTCGACGGCTATGCCGGCGAGAGTTATGACGCCGTCGCGGATGCGTGCATTCGGAAGCTCGACGAGATCCGAAAAGCGTACCTGGATTACCAGCGATGAACCTCCCGTATCGAGTGACCTGCACCGACCTGGTCGAAAAGGATGGCGTGCTCGAGCAGGTCGTCGTCTTCGCCATTAGCGCAAGTTTCGCGACCACGAAAGAAGCCGGGCTGTACGCCGCAAGCGTCGATCCGAATCGCAAGCCCACGGTCGCGTACACGGGATCCCTGGTCACTGAGAAGAATGAAGGCGGCTGGTCCTGCTGGGATGACAACTCATACGACGGTGCCCCGGACGGCGACAACGAAATCATCAACTGCGCCAAGACTGAGATCGAAGCGCTCTTCGAATTCTGCGAGGAATTCAACCGCTGCACCGTTTACTTCAACGGCGTGCCGTGTGGCGGAAACCCGGCTTCTGTTCCCGACGAGGCCGGCTCTGGATGGAAGCGCTGTGACAGGTGTTCAATGCTATGAGTACTTACAAAATCGTTCGATTCTTTCAGAACCATCCGAAGGAAATCATCGACACCGGCTTGACTCTCGAGGCGGTCCAGAAGCACTGCTCTGACCCAGAGTCGTCATCCAAGAGTTGCACCAGCATCGACGGCCAGGCGCGCACCGCAGATTGCGGATCCTGGTTCGACGGCTGGTACAAGGAATGACCATGTACAAAAGTGAAATTTTAAGTCGCTGGTCACACCCGAGCGACTACGGCGGGCACAGTCCGGACGGCGATTACATGATGTGCGGCCAGTCACGTGATTCAGACGCGCTCGAGCGCTCCAATTACAAACGCATCTTCGAGGACCTGGTGAAGAAAGCGATCGAGCTTGGCCAGCCTGACGGCGTCGAGACCGACTATGGTGAAGAGACGAGCCAGTACGTCTACGATTTCCGCGCCAACCACTGGGCCGTCGGCTGGGTGGACCAGGTCATCGTCAAGGCCTCGGCGCCGGAGGATCTGATCCACTACTGCGAAGAGATCTACGAGGCGATCGAAAACTACCCGGTGTACGACGAGGAGCATTTCAGCGAACTGGAGCACGAGGAATCCAACGAATACTGGGCCGGGTTATCGGTGCGGGAACGCTGCGACATAATCAAAGAGCATGCCCCAGAGGTCTCGATCTTCGCCGGCCGGCGAGACTACATCCCGGACAACAATGGCGGCCTGGATGAGCATTGCCGTAGTTGAGACCGCGGCTATTGACTTGCTGTAGTATTGCTGTAATGTTCACTCAAGGGTAGCAAATAGGCAGGGCACATGGCACGAACAGACATCCACCGACCGAGCGCAATCACCCCAGAAGAGTACTACCTGGTGGCCTGCCTCTACACCCCCAAAGCCGGCGACGGCATCATCGACTTCGAGGCACTCGGCTACGAGCGCCTGCGCCTCCAGGCTCACATGAAAGACACCGGAGGCACCTACGCCAAGCACGAGCACGGCGGCAACTGCCACGTCTGCGGCGCCTGGTTCATCGATCACGCCGTCTACTACCACCACCTCACCAACAGCTATCTCAACATCGGCTTCGACTGCGCCACCAAAATGGACATCGGAGACGCACGCGCATTCCGCGACTGGCGCACCGCTCGTAAGAGCGCCTACGAATTGAAAGCCGGCAAGGCAAAAGCCCAGACCACCCTGGAAGATCACGAGCTTGGCCGCGCATGGGAATTGTTCAGCACCCTGTCCAACGACTTCGACGACAACAGCGAGAACTGGGCAGCGCTGTTCGACGGCCTCAGCGGCAGCTTGCTCTCGCGGACTCAGGGCAATGTCCACACGCTCTTCGATATCGTTCGCCGGCTAATCAAGTACGGCAACATCAGCGAGAAGCAGACCGAGTTTGTATGGACGCTGATCCAACGAATCGACAACGCCAAAGAGACCCAGGCTAAGTGGGACGCCGAGAAGGCAGCCGCTAAGCCGGCCCCCAGCGGCCGTGTCGATTTCGAAGGCGTCCTGGTCTCGAAGAAAATTGTCGAGGGCTACTACGGCAACCAGCTGAAAGGCGTCGTGAAAACCGACCAGGGCTGGAAGGTCTGGCTGACGATCCCAGCTGCAATCAGCGAGACCGAGGTCGGAGACCGCGTGGCACTACGCGCCACCCTGGAAGTCAGCGACGACGACAACACATTCGCATTCGGCAAACGCCCGCACGCACGGACACTTTAGGAGACACCATGGCCACCGATTTCACAGTACTGAACGCCGGCAGCATCTTCATCCTGAACCCCATCACCGAGGCAGCCGATGCCTGGGTGGAAGAGAAAATCCCTACGACCGACGAGACCCAGTTCTGGGGCCAGAAAGGCATCGTCGTTGAACACCGCTACATCCAGCCGATCATCGAAGGGATCCTGGAAGACGGTCTCGGCCTGGAGATCGCATCGTGAACACCCCCGAGAAGAAAATCGCACTCGCCAACATCGTTGGCAAAACTCTGGGCTTCCCCTCAGTCACGCGCTTCGCCGACCTGTTCTCGGTTCTCGAAGGCGAGACCGAGAGCAAGGTCGTCAGCTACCAGGACCGCGAAGGCAAGACCAGCGCCAACGGCACGCGCACCTGGATCTGGGGAAACATCGATGGCAAGCACCGGAGCTTCTACGTGCAGCCGACTGATGACGTCATGCGCTACATCACGGACACCGATGTCGTCGGTGGCTCCAAGTATTTTCAGATCACCGACCGCGGCGACAACGTGTCGCTCGTGACTGTTGTCTGGGACCAGATCATCGCCAGCCGCTGGCTCGCGTTCATCGATACCGATTCCATTCCGAAAGCTGAGTCATGAACAAACCAGCAATCAACAGCGAGTGGACCGGGTGGGATGGACTCTACAAAGTCGTAGGATTCAAAGTGATCCACACGGGACAGACGGGCGTTGAACTGGTTCGCTTCATCAAAACTCGGCGGGCATGGGCAAAGACTCCGGTCTGCTTCAGCTACTTGGACGAGGTCTCAGACACAAAAGAATACGGCACCAGCCCGCAGTTTTTCACCATTTTCACCACTTCAATCCCGGAGGCAAAGGAATGAACACCTACCGACTAGACATCAGGAATGGCGACAAATGGGTTTATGCTTTCGAGCACGGAGAGCTTGAGCTTGTCCAGGCCTGTCGCGACCGTCGCCCAGCCGAGCGTGGCGATACCGGTTACCGCATTTACAAATCTGACCGCAAGCGCCTGAAGAATAGCTGCGAGCTTGCCGGCGCTCCGAAGCCGTGCCGCAAACAGTCGCCAGGTACCAGGCACCCTCGAGATCTCGCGAAGGATGCAGCTGAGCACATCATCAAGACCAAGCAGAAAACCATCCACGTGTACCCGCTCGGCAAGACCTGCAGCAACGTATCGAATCAGTTCCGCAAGCACCTGTTCGGCCAACTCACCGGCCGCGTTAGTCACGGCAGGGACCGCGTGAAATCGGAAGCGATTGCCGTCAAGGAATTCGGCTACATCATCATCGAGGTGGATCCCGCAGAGTGGGTGTTCACCCCTGACCTGGAGGAAGCAGCATGAATGAATCACAGCGAAAAGAGATGCTGGAGGGCGCCGTCTACACCGCGTTCGATGGCGAGAGCTTCCCGTGCAATCCGATCCCGTTCGCCACCGCCCTGGCTGCACACGTTCGCGAGTTCGGTACCGACTCCATCAAGTCAGACGACGCCAAGCGGATCCTCTGGATCCTGATGGGCCAGGCCTATGGCCAGCTGGCTAAGATCGACATGAGCGACGAGTGGGACCGGCTCAGTAAAAATGGAGGTTCGAATCATGGCAACTGACGACCAAAAAACTCCCCGTCACAACGAAGGCTTGGTTGACAAAACAATCGCCAACATGGACGAGATGATCAACGCCGACAAGGCACAGAAAAAACTGAAAGAAGGTCGCTGGCCAGGCATGAAAGAAGCCGAAAAGCAGCGACTGTACATCCAAGCATCGATGGCCAGGTGCCGGCGATGCGGCGACTTCGCGCCGGCTTTCCCGGTAGCTGCACCGCTGGCCAGGCTCTGCGATCACTGCGAAAAAGTGTACAAGGCTATGGATGGCTGCATGTGGTTCGCTGACATGGTGGCCGCGATCTCCCAGAAGAAGAAATCATGAACAGAAAACCGCTCGTCGAGCCGATGTCAATCACCCAGGCCTTCACCGCTATGCAAGTGAAAAGCGATGCCCAGAAGATCCGCCACAACACTCACGACGATCACGGCCTGAAGGCTCAAGGCTATCGCTACCTCATGGCCGACAATAACGTCATGCATCCGGAGGATGGCTGGATCTCTCAGCCTGGCAAAACTAGAACCATCGGCGACTGGCACTGCAGGTACGCGAAGCCATGCCAGAAGATCATCGACGCCTGCCTGCCGTTCTGCCTCGAGGGTGCAATCGGTTCCTTCGATATTAAACGCTGGCGGGATCCGGAGCGCATCGTGCTGTTGTTCACTGACTCAACGATGATCGCGACCTACTTTGTCTGCGTGCTTACCGCCGAGACACTCTTCCAGAAAATCGTATTGGCCGGCGTCGAGTTCGATCATCACGAGAGCGACCTGTATCTCAGAGACTGTCCCGAAGCTCGCGAGATCCTCGAGGAGTTCCCGCTGAATAAGAAAAACGCCACGACATTTCGCAGCGAGATCGAGCCACGCGACATGTGGCTCGATGTGCCGTTCGCCTACGAGTATTGGTGGATCAAGAGGCGAGTGCAATGACGGCCTTCATCGACGACTGTCGCAACATGTTCGGCCCGCTCGACGCCGAGTGCCGCGGCCGGCTGGAGGCGGTGATCGAGAACCCGACTGAGGAGACCTGGGACGAGGCCTACTCGCTGATCGTCGGCAAGGATGGCTTCACCACTTTGTGGCAGGCCTGGGTGAAGGTGGATCCGGACGCACCGAGATCCGGACCAAGAGACGACATGGCCGGCAACCGCATACACGGGTGGCCGAGTTTCCCTGATCAATTAACGATATACCGAGCACTCAAGGAAGTAACATGAGCATTAAACGCACCATCACAATCGACGAACTGGACGACCTGGCACAGTTCATCGGTGAGCGCGCCAAAGAGTACGAAGACCAGGCCGCTCGTTTTCAAAAAACAAGGGACGGGAATCCGAAGTACATGACCAAGGCGTCTATCAGCGAAGCGAGATCCGTGGCGATTGGTCTGCGCCTGGCTGAGAGCATTGTCGAGGATACGGAATTCTCATGAGCAAAGTGGATGACATGACCGACGAGGAAGTGGTAAAGGCTGCCCTGCGTTTCCACGCCGAGCCGGCCACGCATCCCTGCGAGCACGGCCATCCGGAGCATGCCCTTGTCCCGGATGGTCCGTGCATTTTGGATCACGTCGAACGCTACGTCGCGCTGCAATGCGCTGGCGTAGGACCGCTGCGAGAGTCAATCAAGAAATACCTGGGCGCCTAATCATCGTCGCCCCACTGCTCGCAGGCCCACCCGTAAACGCCGGCCTTACAGGTCGGGCAGAAAGCAAACGGAATCATACCGATCAATCCCTCGACGCCACCCTCGGCATCGAGATCGAATTCGGCACGGCAGATTGAGCACTCGGTCATGGTAGGAAGACGGCGGCCCTTTCAGGTAAATTTGAGGGTAACAAATCGGCCAGGAGCGAACGATGTGGAGTCAGGAACCCGACAAGGATTCTGGCTACCGACGCTTACTCGGGCCGCCTAATTCAATATACCAATTCCTCCAGGCGAACGACAACCTTTCCGCCCTTAATTATTTCCTGTTGCATCAGCGTGCGATGGCCTTTGATCTGGCTATCATCGAGAAATACGCAGGCGTGCTCGAGTGCGTCGATCAGCGGCTTGTAGTGGTTGTCGAGATCTCGCTGGCGCCGATCCGGCGCATAGAAATCCATGTGCATCAGCAGCGGTTCGCGGTAGCCTTTGTTCAGGCGATTGCGCAGCACGTACTCCTGCACGTCGGCACGATACTGGTGCCCCTTGTCGCCCACGCGCTTCATCACCCTGGTGTTCTTGCGCAGCCAGACATGCATCTCGTCGAAGCCATGGTCCCTGATCCGCTGCTGGATCAATGCGCCTGCCGGCGGCATCGCGTACTCCATGAAATAGCTGTTGATCGATGGTGGCCAGGGCAGGTCCAGGGTCACTGGTTCGAACGTCGTGCCGAGATCAAGAGACGATTGTTCTGCTCTATCCATAATTTCGCGCTCCGGATTACGTCGTAGCCAAGCTGCCCACTTACCTCTGTCAGATGATCCAGCTGTCTCCCGAATGTGCGCTCCCATTCAGCTACCCAGCCCGTCACGCCAAACCCGGAATCGATGCCAAACTCTCCGATGTGATAGTTCGCATGCAGCGGGATCTGCAGGTAGGGGCATGCCTTCTGAGCTATGCCGGGATTTCGGAACACGTCTTTCATACTGCCGCCATGGCAGTGGTGCAGGGTCACAGGTGTTCGGTGACTTACGACGCACTTCAATTGCCTCAGGTTTTTCTCATGCCGGCTGACGGGTACGAGTTTCGGTTCATTCATTCACGCTCCGCCAATCCGCGTATGGCTCTCGAATCTGTTCATGGAAAATCTTCGCCGCTTCCGGGTTGGTATCGAGTTCTGCTCGTGACTCGATGTTACACCTCCAACGCACCCACCTGGCAACGCGATTCTTTTTGGCCCACCAGTGAATCGATTTTGCTTCATTGAGCACCAGCGCTCGCTCCTCCAGGTAGAGGATAAACATCTCGTTACTGCACAGCAGGTAGCAATACTGGCTGAGCTTCTGGCCGGCACGAGCATGCGCGTCCTCGACCTTCTCGCGCTTACGCTGGTCGATTGCTGAGTCATCGTCATCAAGCTCGACAAACGCAGCTGAGTACATGTCGCCAGGTGTGTCGCCCTTCCGGCCGCGGTAGCCGGCGAACGGGTGATGGATGGCCTCGTCATCGAGCCAGAACGATACCCAGAATCCCTGGCCCAGCGGCTGGCCGCCGGACATCAGCATCACCTCGCCTTGGAACATCGGCGCGTCCTTGCCGATCACCGTCATGACCATGTGAAACCTGGTGCCAACCCGACCGCCGCGGCGCCGAGTAAAATGCACGAACGGGTGCATCAGGATCGGCCTGCTTGGTTCCTCCATCAGCCTGAACTTCACCGTCCGGCCGGAGGTGAGATCCCATTTCGCATCGAGCAATTCGAACCCGCCCTTGTAGGCGATGATCGGTAGCGTCTCCTTGCGAGGCTCGACCTGCTGCGGTGTGTCTTCAGAATCCATTCTGTCGTTTCCATTCGGCGTATGACATCGTGCCCATCGGTCTGTCGTCCTCGATCTGCTTCGGCTGGCTCGACCACGGACGCCCCTCTGGAATCCGCACACAGGCCTCGACGAACTGGCCGAGATTGGCCGGGAACGCCAGTGCATCTTCCGCCAAGTTCTTCAGGCCGCGCTCAATCTGCTCGTCACTGAGTTGCTCAATGGCCTTCTTCCAGAGCATCGGTGGCTCTGAGCCATACTCGCGGTACAACGCCTTGCCGTAGACCTCGGCCAGCTGGACCCACACCAGCATCGCCCTAGTCGAGTCCGGCCTTCTCCCGGTTCTTCGCGTGGATATCGTCGAAGCTGTCGGTACGAGATCGCTGAGTTTTCTCACCAGCGGTTTCCTTTTGAATTGGATCGTCCCATCGATCCTGGTTGATGAACGTCAGCGGGTTTGGCACGAAGCCTTTCAGCCACTGGCTGTCGCCTTCGATGCGATCTCTGACGTTCTGGATTATCTTGTCAGCAAGGCGATCTAACCGCCTCGCTTTCCATTTTGCCGAACAGGGTTTTTTGCCGGCCTTCTTCGGGTAGGCCTGCCAGAATTCTTCGAATCGACCTATGGGTTTGTCTTTACTATGGTTATGGTTATGGCTCTGGATCGTTGCCGTCTCGTTGCCCTCCCGTTCGAACGGGAAAGGAACGCTCGTTCGATGTGCTTGTTTCTTAGGGGTTTTTCGGGAGGTTTTTCGGCGTGATTTTCCTGAGTTTATGCCTGCCTGTCGACGCTGTTCGGTGGATGCCAGCACCTTGTCACGCTCAATCTGAAGGCGGTTGTTGCGGTATGAAATGACGAGGCCGTCATCAAATTTCTCAAAGCACTGACCGACCTCGTTCTCCCAGCATTCCATGAACTGATCGTGCGAGCAGCCAGCGATTCTGATCATCATCGGTTCGCTGCACGGAATCCTTCCATTGGTCCACTGGTAGATCAGCAGGCGGATGTAGATGCCGATCGACTCCACCGACATGTGCCTGGTGTCGCCGTCGAAATCCGAAACGTAGAACGGAAAGTACGGATAGTTATTTGCCACTGCTCGCCCAATTTTATTGTTCTGTTACCCTCAGGAATTCAATCTATCCGATAGCCGGCCGGAGATCAATTATCCCTTGTACTGTGCAGTTCTGTGTTGTACCTTGGATGTGAGGGTAACAAGAATAAGGAGCGATGATGGCCCAGCAAAATTCCATGGTGGTGGTTGAGCAAGCCATCGCCCACCTCCAGCCAGCCTTTGAGAAAATCGCCCAGCCGATGGGCAACCTGGTACGCTACCAGGAAGAGGCCGGCTACGCCCTTCAGATCATGCGACGTAGCCCGTACATGCAGCGATGCATTCCCCAGACCATCGAGGACGCCGTCATCAATGTCGCGGCTATCGGCCTCTCGTTAAACCCGGTGCTGCAGCACGGTTTTCTTATCCCCCGAAGACAAGGCAACCATGTGATCTGCTGCTTCGATCCGGGATATCGAGGACTGATCAAGCTCGCGACAGACGGCGGCCTCGTTTCCCTGGTCCAGGCAGCCGCGGTGTACGAGGAGGAGGAGCGGCTCGGCAACTTCAAACTCACTCGCGGCACCAGCCCGAGCGTACTCCACAACACAGACCCGCTGATGAAGCTCGAGGACATGGGCGACATCATCGGCGCCTACTGCATCGCCTACGTCAAGCACGCGCCAGTTCCCCATGTGACCTGGATGCCGATCGATGACATCATGAAGGCTGCAGCAAAATCCGAGGCCTTCAATCCGAGGGACGAGAAGAAGAAACCGAGCGGCCCATGGAAGACCGACTTCCAGGAGATGTGCGTCAAGACCGCCATCAAGCGCGGCCGGAAGCAGTGGCCTGGTGGCAACGAGCGACTCGACCGAGCGATCAATTTGTCGAACGTGGCCGAGAGCTACATCGAGCCGGACCCGCCGGACGATGCACCGATCGTCGGCGAGTCAGTCGAGCTTATCGACAAAGACCAGGCCTCCCGGCTGCGCGTACTGTGCAAGCTGGCGCACATGCGCGTGGCTCGCGTGTACGACAAGTTCGAATGCCGGGTGATGGAAGAGCTTCCGATTGCCAAGTTCAAAGAGTGCCATGACCTGCTGCTGCAGGCGGTGGCTCACTACGATCTGAAGACGGCCGAGTCTGGCACCCACGTGTTCGCCAGCGACTACGAACTCACCCTAAAAGAACTCACCGACATCGCGGCCACGTACGAATCGAAGGCCGCGCTAATGAGTAAACGCGAGGACCCAAAGGAGAATCAGTAATGGCAATAAGAAGATGCAGTCTGTGCCCACGAACGGCGAGAACTCACAAAATCTCACGAGAGGGAGTCTGCGCAACTTGCGATGTCGCGCTCATTTACTGGAACAAAAGAACGACCAGCCAGAAGATGAGACGGGCGCGTGCGCTTGATAGCTTCCAAGCCAGGATGTCCATCAGTCTCGGCAACATCCGCACTATGCCTCGACAAGCGAGCAAACGAAGACGCGCAGCCCATGGCTAAAAAATTCGGTGCTCTCGAAGACAAGCAACGGAACGTCGGGTGGTTTGCCGATCGCATGGGCCACGCCACCGGATCCGGTCGCATCGCCACGTTCATGTCGAACCTCGGCAACCCGCACGCGCTGAACCGGCTGCTGGATGAGATGGCCGATGAACTGACCTGGTCGGAGCAGCAGATCAAGGATCAATTCGAACTCGAGCAATCCCAGGCCAACGAGTACATGCGCTGGGGTTCCGCTCACGAGCTTGATGCCGCCAAGACCTACCAGATGGTGAACAACGTCGACATCATCTACTCCCCAGGATTCAGAGAGCACCCGGAGTTCCCGTGCTTCGGCGTGTCGCTCGACTTCATTGACACCACCAACAACTGGACCGGCGAGATCAAGTGCCCAGGCAAAGAAGGCAACCACGCGAAGACCGTCCGCTACGGCATGGGCAAGTGGCACGTCGATCAGACCCAGCTGCAGCTGGAGTGCACACCCGAACAGGACCTGCTGGTATTTGTGAGCTACGATCCCAGACACCCAATTGAGAAAGAGCGGCTGTACCAGCAGCTGCAACGTCGCAACGATGACTGGATCGGTGCATTCCGATCGAAGGCGGGGGCATTCAATGAGCATCTCAAAGCAGGGACCAGGTTCCAGCACGCGGTCGTCCAAAGCGCAGAGGGAGTCCCTCAGCTATTTTAAGAATCTCAGGCCGATCACCACCACCCAGGAAGAGACGTTCCACGCGAACAGAATCGACACGGAAGTGCAAAACACAGCGGCCTATATCAACTGGAAATATCGAATGAGGAATTATAAAAATGGCCCAAGAATTGATTGTGTCGACAGCGACATTGGCAGTAACGGTGACGCAGGGACTGGAGAAAGCGAATGACCTGCTGTTGCAGGCAGACCGAGCAGAGATCGAAGAGCGAAAAGATTACGAGAACGGAACCGACTTCCGAAAGGTCGTCTCCGGAATCAGGAAGCGCCTCGAGGATCAGCGCAAGGAACTTGTGGATCCGTACGGCAAACGGGTGCGCTCTATCAATGCCGAATTCAAGAAGGTCCGCGATGTACTAGACAAGGCTGACGACCAGGTCAAGGTAAAGATGACGGTCTGGCACAACGTCGAAGAGAAAAGGCAGCGAGAGCTACAAGAACAACAACGAAAGGAGGCCGAGGAAACTGCTCTCGCTGCCGCCGAGGAGGCGGAGGAAGCCGGCGATGCCGCAACCTCGGAGGCCATACTCAACATGGCGGCCGAGACTCCGGAGGCAGACGCCAAGCCGGCGGTCGGTCGAGGCAGCCTCACAGGCGCAGCAAGCGTAGCGACCAAGGTCTGGACTGCAGAGGTCCATAACATCGAGCACGCCTGCCACGCAATTGGTGAGGGCGATCTGCCCGTAGATCTGGTCACGTTCTCGCAGTCGAAACTCAATGCGCTGGCCAGGGAATGGCACGAGAAACGTCCGGATGCCGAGGAGATCGCGCAGCACGGCATCACCGTGAAGAGCGAGACCAGGCTGTCGGTCAGGTGAAAGGATCGCTCAAGGTACTGAAGGTGCCGGTGCCGAACTCAAACCACTTCGCCATCCGGGTGAAGGGTCACCTGGTCGAGTGCCTCGAGTTCCAAGCGCAGGTATTCAAGGACACCAACATCCTCCTGACCAAGGGCGGGCAGATTCAGAAGATCGCCGTGTTCGTGTGGTGCCTGATCATCGAGGACGACCGGGAAGAGACGCACGAGTTTGTCATGGTGAAGACCGGCGAAGACTTTCCAATGATGGACGGCGACATCCAGTACATCGCGAGCACGCTGGTGCCAGTCCCAGGTGGCGAGATCGAGATGCACCTGTTCCACGCCGGCATCAACGAAGAGATGGCGAAAATAGACATCCCGTTTCCGGAGAAGGAGACCGTAGAGCCATGAACAAAGTAATCATTATGGGCAACCTGGGCCAGGATCCTGACACGCGATACATGCCGAGCGGAACAGCCCTCACCCAGATCAGCGTTGCCACGAACCGCAGCTGGAAAGACAAGCAGACGGGCGAGACTAAAGACGAGACGTCCTGGCATCGATGCGTTGCCTACGGCAAGCAAGCCGAGACCATCCAGAAGCACTTCACAAAAGGCCGCAAGATCCTGATCGAGGGCCGGCTGAAGTATGGCAGCTACGAAAAGGATGGCGTCACCAGGTACACCACCGACATCGTGATCGACCGCTTCGAATTCGTAGAGAAGAAAGAAGGCGGAGATCGACCACCGCACCCAGCCGATCGAGACCAGGACGGGATGCCGCCACAGTCACGCACGGACGCGGATGACAAGGAGCCGCCGGCAAAGGATCCCGACGATCCTGGCACGTCCGAGGAAGATTTCGACGATGATATTCCTTTTTAGAATTAGATGGTTATGAATGAGCAAGAGGATCTGTTTGCCGTTCCAACATTCGGGACGGATCCGAAAAAGCTGGCTCGCCGGGATGATCCGCACACTTCAAAAGCTGCCGCGCATGCGACTAACACCGGGCGCTGGGAGCGCCGCGTTCTGAACATCATCAAGGAATACGGTTCGCGGGGCTGCATCCAGAGCGAGGTGCTGGCGCGGGTCCGTGAACTCTATGGCAACGACGTTGACTATTCGACGGTGACAGCCCGGTTCAAGGCGCTCGAAGAAAAGGGCTTGATGGAGTACACCGGAGAAACGCGCAAGGGTGCCAGCGGCAGGCAATCGCGTGTGCGCCGAGCCACCAATCGATCTGTTCGATGACTGATTCAACGGGAGAAAAACAATGTCCACACCAATGAAGCCTAACCAAGGCCTGCTCATGAAGCTCGGCTCGATCATCGTCCATCTCGAGGAGTACATCGAGACCGACATCCACACTGATCTGAAGGCGGCGCAGGCGCTGCTCGAGGATCCGGAGGTCGAGACCTGGATCAAAGAGATGTACGCCAAGGCGCTGCTGCCAGTCAAGCGGAGCCAGCGTGGCTGACCCGACTGACGGCCCCCTCGAGATCGAGGATGAGAAGCCACTGGATCCACTGCTGCTGTCAGTGCTCGCTACGCTGTCGAAACCAGGGACCATGCTATTCACCGTCAAACCAGGTGGGCCTGGTGCACTCATGACCAAGAACTGCTACTGCCAGAAAATCCCGGCGCCATGGATGAAGCAGCTGGTTCGCCGGGCGCTCATCGATCAGCCAGTCGGCCAAGGCAACCAGGTCGCGTGCATGAACTGGATCCAATACACGCTGACATACGAGGGCCAGCAGGTCCTGAACCGGAGCCACTGATGGAACTACTTATCCGGCCTATAGCAAGCAGACAGACAGCCAAGCGCTACCAGCCACCAGGTCCTTGGCGAACAGAAGCCGAGGACGACTTGCGTCACACGCTCACTGGCCACCACCTGGTCATCGCGATCGCGAACCAGTGGCGCGCTTACGAATTGCGCATCACGCGAGAAGAGGCCGAACGATTGATCAAGGAATTGAGGACGGCATGGGAGATATAGTCGACGAGCTATTCGCCTTTATCACCACGGGCGACACCGGGGACGAGGGCGTGATCGCTGTGGAACTGGTCGGCAGCGATACGGCGTGGCCGCTGGTCGCAGCCACCCTGGAGCGGGTACACCAGATGATCCCGTTCGCTGAAGCGATACGCGAGCAGACCGGACACGAGTACAAGCTGAAACATTTCAAGCTACTTGGAGAGGTGAGCGATGACTACCTCAAGCAATTTGCAGAGCCACCCGAACCTGCCGACGATGATCCGGGGCCAGAGAGTGATGACAAACGACTGCCTGACGATCCGCGGAAAGGAAACGGAAGTGGAGAGGACGTTTCATGATCGCTGGTTCACCTGGCCGTGGCGACCATGGGTCAAGACCTGGATGTACGCGCCGCAGATTCCGGACCCACGCATCTACAAGATGTCAGACATGCTCGATGGCCAGGTGTGGCTGATGCATTCGGAGACGCTGAAAAACCTGGTCACAATACTGGAGGCCTGCAACGATGGCTGACGATGACGAGGTCGCGCTCGAGGGAATCCTGAAGCAGGTGATCATGGACCACCGGGACGACGAGATCGACGGCGTCCTGGTATTCGTGTTCGTTGACGGCGAGGCCAGCGTCTACAACTCCGGCGTCAAAGACGAGATCGTCGACAAGCTGGCCGACATCCTGGCAGTGCAGCACTGAGGAATAAAAATGAAAGCAATTATCTACGACTGCGAAATCAAGAACGCTATCCCGGACAAGAACGAACCGCTCCGGCCGAACATCAACTACTGCAAAGGATGGACCGACTTTCTCGGCATGGGCATCGCGGTCATCAGCGTCTACGATTACCACGTCGGCCAGTACCGGATATTCTGTGAAGACAATCTGTCCGACTTCGCCGCGCTGATCGATGACTCGGACCACGTCATCGGCTTTAATCAGATCCACTTCGACAACAAACTGATTGGTGCCCACGGCATCGACTTTGACCCGCGCAAGAACTGGGACCTGTACGTCGAGGCGAAGACGGCAGCCGGCGCTGACAAGTACGCCAAGGGCTATAAGCTCGACGACTTTGTGTTCGTGAACTTCCGCATCAAGAAGAAGCAGAGCGGCGCCTTCGCACCGATCCAGTGGCAGCAGGGCAAGATGGGCCAGGTCATCGACTACGCCCTGACCGACACCTGGCTGACCAAGAAGTGCATCGATCTGATCGTCGAGACTGGCAGCATCCTGGATCCGAGAACTGGGCGGCCGATTAAGTTAAGTATACCCTTGTAGCTGTAGTGTTGATGTGGTAAAAAGGGGCTGTAAATCATTGATTTGAGGGCAACTGATGAGCCAAGACTGGAGCACTTCCTGGTACACCCCTGGCAGCTGGAGCTTGCCGGCATGGTGGACTGATGGGCCTCCTGGTCGCAACGGTCGCGCATCGCCTGCTGATCAAGCTCGGTTCTACAACAGCCCATTCGTTCGCAACACCTTGGGCCACACTGGCGGCATGACCACGCCGCCCAAACCAACGTGAGTTTTTTTGAGGGTAACAAAATGACACGCAGACTAACGACGCTTTTCATCGCGCTGGTACTCGGCTATGCCGCAGTAGCAGCTGACCAGGGCCGCCCGCCAGTCGGGCCGGTCCTGGGCTTCGCCGGCTACGAATACGGATCCGGCATCACTGGCATCGCCAACGACATGAAATCCGAGGGCTACACGCTCATCGACAGCACCGATTCATCGCTGTGGTATAGCTCCACATTCGTGGGGATCGACTGCGAGCTTGGCTACATCTTCAGCAGCAATCGGCTGGTCGGCGGATCCTTCATTCTGAAGTCAGCCACCGAGAGAGACTTCGCCAAGGTCAGCGGCCACCTCAACCAGGTCTACCAGGCCACATCAAACATCGAGATCAAGGAAGACGGCATCGTCGTCGCCATCATCGATGCACCGGACAGCGCGATCACACACACGCTGAACTTGAATGAGAGCAGGCACGAGGTCACCTACATCCACGAGGAATAACATGAGCGAGAAAGAAATCGATTGGAAGGGCGCACCGCCACCGCCGGATACACGCGGCAACTACTCGCCGTACCCGTTTAGAAGCTGGGACGTTGGCGACACCGAGGCCTTTCCTATCGACGAGTACCAGCAGATTCGAAACACGATCGGCAATCTTAACCGCGATAAGAAGTGGCGCTTCCGGTACGCCAAGGTTAAAGAGCGAGGCCGCGAGCGCATCCGCGTGTGGCGAGTGGAATGAACAAGTACAAAGTTTCGATGCGTAGCAAGCCGGGAATGTATGAGCAGTATTCCGGCCACGTGGAAGTGATGGCCGAGAATGATGACGCCGCTGTCGAGGCGGCTTTTGCGAAACTGAAAAGAGACTCATTCCCAGATCGCAACCGCGGCATGTGGACCGTCGAAGAAGTAAGCAGGATCTATTGATAACCAACAACAACGGAGAGCGATATGCAATTTGATTTAGAGCGCACCAGTGCAGAGTTCGGCATCATTAACGTACGGAAAGAACGCCGCGGCAAAGACGAGACGGTTGAGGCCGAGGATGTGCCATTCAAAATTGTCGGCGGTCCAGAGATCCTGGACATGCTGTTCCCGCACGAAGTCGACAACGGCGCCCTGGCGAAGACGCTATTCAGTGAGCAGGGGCACGTCACCATTCCCACATTGAAGCTAACCTCAGGCCGAAAGCCTGAAGGCTTGACGGTGCGGATCTTTGATGACCCGTCTTCACCTATCGAACTAAAAGGATGCCGGCTGACACCGCCTGAGATCTTACTCGGCACGCCATCCCAGGTGACCATGACCGCCAAGATCCAGATCTCCGAGCCAACCGATGACACCATGAACAGACTGCGCCGGCTGATGGATGAGACGGCGGAGATTGAAATCGAATCAGAGAACAGGGATCTTTTCGAGGAACCCGAAGAGAATATAGACGTCGACGTCGATGGAGATTAAGCAGGTAATTCGCCGGCAGTATCTCGTCACGTTCGACGAGGGGGAGGCCCGAGATATTCGGGACTTCCTCGATGGTTTACAGGAAGAGGACTACGAACAGCCATTCAAACGCAACCGAGTGGAGGCCTTAGAAGTGAAGGCGCGGATCAGGAAGACCATGGGCAAGCTCAAGGAGTCTCTCCAGCTGGTCCCCGCTGCTCATTTAGAAGGCGACACTCGGCGTTCGTAGCCCACTCTTTCTCCAGTGTGATCGCCAGCCCTTCAGCCCAATCGTCAAGTTGCCCAACGGGTAACCTGCCCTCTGACGAGAAAGGCTGTGGGGGCTGGTGATCCTTAAAGCACTTGTCGGGCATCTTCGCCCGCACCGTAACCGCAACGTCACGTATCTCCGTCTCCACCAATGGTGGCGGCGCGGATGCGCAACTCTGCAGCCCAGTCAGGACAAATAGCAGCCATGTCCAGGTCACGAAGCTCGGCGCACTTCGGATCCCGAAAGATCTCCTCGCGCCTGATCTCCACCCGGTTCTTGCGAATCTCAAGTCGTGCATAGCGAGCCTCCAGGTTGGCTATGGTCACTTCGTTTGCCGCCTCGTCGACGGCTGACTGATCGACACACACCATCAATCGATCGTTTACGTCATCAAAATTCTTGACGTTGGTCGCATTAGCCAGCGCGGCCTGGTCGAGCGCCGTCTTGTGGGCACCCAGGTCTTCCTTCAGGTTTCCGTTCTGGTTGAATAGAAACGCGGTGATGATGATGGAAACGCCCAGCGCAATGCCCAGGCCTTGGCTAAGCATCTTCGCACACGTCCTTGTCGCTGATGTTCTCGTTCAGCAGACAATCCTTTTTATCGTCAAGCAGCCGTTGCCGGGCGACCAGGTCCTGCAGTCTGGCAGTAGCAATGGGGTTCTGCCCGTTCGCTGCAATCCACAATTGCGTCTCCTGAATCTGGTTGGCAACCAGCACGATCTGCTCGTTGACATCACGGATCTCCTGCTTCTGGATGTACGAATACAGGACCTCAGTGTTCGCCTGCACCGCATCGGCAAGCTCCGCGGCTGCTGCATCAGTGAAGAAGAACTCATCCAGGACCTCGACCGTAAAGCTCTGCGCTTTGAATCCAATCAAGGCTACTGCGGCGATCAAGATCAATGGCACAGTGACCTTTGTCTCACCAAGTTTTGCTAAATTTAACGCAGCCATAACTACCCTCCGTTCTTCGCCTTCTGCCAGTCAGTCGCAGACTGCCCGGTCAAATAGGCGCCGTATAGTAACCCGAGCGCTGTCGAATATGCGCCGAAGCTCTCCGGTTCTCCAGCGAAGAACCCGACCAGCAGCGCTGCGGTAGCAACCAAAAAACTTAAGAATCTTTTCCCTCGATAAGTTCCGCTCATGCGTAATCCTCCACCGTGATCCAGACCTCTTCGCCGGCATCAAGCTCGGCCTCGATATTCTCGTACAGCCGACGGTAGGCAGCGACCGACGTCGTCACCGTACCCCGCTCAGTCACGTTCGACACCTGGCCATCGCCGACCAGGAGACAGCCATCGGTGTCGTCGTCCTTGTTGCCCACATGGATGTAGATGAACTGGAAGTCCGGCACATCCAATAGCCACAGCATCCCGCCGTGCCAGTCGAATCGTTTCTTGTAGCGCTTGACCATTCCGCCTTCATCGCGGAACTCGATCTCATATCGACCCGCTGGGATCCGGGTTTCGCCAGGGATTTTCGGATAATTGAACTGGTCCTCGAGCATGTAGCAAAGGAACTCAGGCTCGCCGGTCACATCGAATAGCGTGCCGAGTGTGGACTCTTCGCCGGATGAGATGCGTCTGTTCAGTAGCTCAAGCATTTAATCGCTCCATGAAATCACGACCTGGTTCAGCTGGCAGTGAGCCGATCAGTTTGGCCGTCGCCGGGTAGCCGGCATCGTTGAATTGTCGGACTGCAGCAACCTGTTCTTTGCCGTCCAGCGTCGGTCGAATGGCCGCCTGCTCCTGCGCTTCACGCCGTCTTTCTATGGTCATGTTGTAGCGCTTATTGAAACGATTCTGGAGTATCGTTTTCCTGGCCTCGATCTTTTCGACCATGTCTTCTTTCCAGTCGTCATCGCGCTTGCTTTGCTCGACTGCTTTGCGTCTGGCGTTGAGCTTCCGCAGTTTGCTTTCCAGGTCCCGTAGCCTGCCATCGAGCTTAGATTCGGCCCTGTACTGCTCGATGATACGTGCGCGGTTCTTGCTCGCATCAATCCGCTCTTCCGGAGTGGCCGCGAACTTGACCGACTCCGTTGCAACCTTGATCTCCTGGACCGCGTATTCGATTGACGTGCGGATCTCGTAGTACCTGTTGCTCACCGCTCGCTCATCAGTCACGCCAACGAAGCGCCTGGCAAACGGCACCTTACGCCAGTCGATCTCGCCCTCCTGGACCATGACGCCAAGCTCAATCGAGTTAGTAACGAAGCGACCAGCGCCGCCAGTAAAGAAATCCTCTACCAGCTGGATTGTCTCGGGGGAGATGTCCAAGGGTGCGATCGGTGCCGGCCGAGCTTTCGTGCCGCCGCCCAGCTTATTCAGGAACTCGGCCAGGGCGATAGCGTGCTTGGGTACGCTGCGGTAGTACTGCTGTGACTCAGGCTCTGGCGCCGGATCGTACTTGCTGGGTTCCGGCATGACCGGCCCACCATGCCAGGCGATATTCTCAGAGACCTGGGCGAATGGCGACAGGAAAGTGGGCAAGAACGTCTGCAGCAGAGTAGGTCCAGTGCCTATAGGATTGAAACTGCCAAGAGTCGCCGCAAGAATCTCAGCCGAATCCTGAAGCGGTGACCATTCTTTCTTGTTGCCGATGCCGATGTAATCGATGAGGTCGCCAAGCTTCATGCCCATCACGTGCAGTATGTTGTATCCGTATGGCAGCGGGATCGTTAGATAGTGCTCGGTGAAATCTTCCGGACCTTCGGCACGGAATCGCTCCGGCATCATGATGATCATGTTCCGCTCTTTCACCCATGGCTCGATCTTGTCGTAGCGGTTCTCGCCGTCATCGTCCTCGCCGGCCAGCATGCGATTGAGTATCGAAAGGGTAGCGGCAAACGCCACGATCCCGTACATGACCTTACGAACCTTCGGGTGCTTGGCCGCCTTATACATGACCGCCATACCCTGGATCGATGCGTTGTAGAACAGGTACATCGCATTCATTTGTGAGCCGAGGTCGCCCTTACGGTTGAAGTTTACCGTCAGGTTCTTGGCCAGAGATGCAGCCCTGCGCGGACTCATGCCTGCAGTTTTCGCATGCATGAACGCCGACAGCCGCACAGCGTTTTCCATTGCCTGGTTCTCTGCCTCGATGTACCTGCCGGCCTTCCTGAGTGTCGACCATGAAATCATTCCGGAACTCTTGTCTCGCATCTCACGGTACAGCGAGTCCTCGAGATCCTGGATGTCCTTGTAGTTGTCGAGCCACCCGACCTGGCCGCCGAGATCTCGGTACTCTTCGAATTGTTCTCTCCAGTAGTCAGCTGACTCTGGGTCCTTGAAGCTCGGCAAGTCGAGGAACCGCCGGATGCCGCGGTGCGCTTTGAAGACATCCTTCAGGATCGCCATCTTCATGTTGTTGGCATCGGTCGAATTCAAATTGATCATCGCCGTCTGCAGGTCACGCGCCAGGTTCGAAATGATGAACTCCGGGTTGTAGCTGGTGTTGACAGCTGACAGGATCCGATTCAACGACAGCAGCAGGCGGAATGCCGCATTCATCTCTGTCGAACTGAGATTCTTGATCGACCTCGCCATCTGCATCGCGGCAGCATTTTCCTCGTTGAACGTGATGTGGAAATCTTGGCCTTCCACCTTCACCCGCAGCACGTTGTCCTTGAGTTTGTAGGTGGGATCCACCCTGGTAGTCACCAGGCCGGTCTTTGGATCCAGAACCTTCTTGCTCTCGACCTGGTTGGCAGACCAGATGTCTGGGTTCGGGTGCGCCTGCACCAGCTTCAAAAGCGTACGGCCGACCTTGGCTTTCTCAGCCAGGATCACGGCCGACTGGTGTTGTGCCACGACGTTGGCCAGGATGTTAGCCGCCAGTGATTTACGCCCGAGCCGGCGCTTGTTGAGCTTGCCGCCCGTGTCGTAGCCCTTGCCTTTCTTCGGGAAGAACGTCGTGTTCATCGGGCCATCTTTCCAGCCCTTCAGCGGCACGTAGTAGTCGTACGCTCCCTCCCAGGCGTCGATTGTTTCCTGCGTCTCGAGGCCTTCCTCAAGCATGATCTTGCGGTTGAGCGCGGTCATCGCGTCGACCTGCTTGGCGATCGCCTCCAGCTGCTTGACGTCGCCCTTCTCTTTCAGCGTCTCCATGGCGAGCGCTGCATCCGCGTTGCTCATGCCGGAGAGCGCCTTAAGCTCTGGTTTCTTTTTGAGCCTGGCGGCTACCGCTTTGCGGTATTTGTCCTGGGCCGCGGCGCGTGTCGCATCGTCGTAGGCGTCCGCGAGATCCTGCTCGTACTCCTTGACCATTGCCGGCGTGGCTTTATTGATCTTGTAGAGCGCCGCATTCGCCTCCGGTGCATGCCTGGCATACAGGAACCACTCGACCTCGTCCCAGGTGTAATCGCTCTCGTCGATCGCATCGATGAGCGGCCGGATGTTTTCCTTCTCGAAGCGGTCGACTCGTGACTTCACTTGACCATGGAACAATTCCTCAGCCAGGTAGGCGTCAAGCTCCTCATCGATCGGGCGCCCGCTCTGCAATTCTATAGCTCGCTGGACATTGAGCAGATCGATGAACTTGTCCTGGGCTTTGAACACCAGGTAGTTCCAGGCGCGACTGCTCTTCGAGCCTTCCTCGATGGTGAAGTTTTCGAACAGGTCCCCGGTCTCGATGGCATCGGCCCTGCCCTCGTACTCGTTGACATGCATGAGGGGCGCATCAGCCTCAGCCCTAAAGCTAATCACCGGAACCTGTTTGATGCCAAGCTCCCTGGCAGCTATCGCACGATGACGGCCATCAGAATCCCGAACTGTGGCACCCTCGTACAGATTGAGCGGATCCAGTCTGCGACCTTCTTGAATATGCCGCTTGAGATCATCGATGTTCTCACGAGATACGTCGTCGATCGTTAGCGGTGCGGCTGCCTCAAGGAACTCGTCTGGCGTCATGTCTACAATCCGGCCACCGCGGTCTTCGAAGTCGGCCTCGCCAGACCATTCACTCCTGGGCGCCAGCGGATACTTGGGATCGTTCGGATCGAAAGCCTCGACCTCTGAAATGTGGTAGAGAAAAACGCTGGTCTCGCCAGTGTCTGGATCGAGACTCTTGACCTGGTAGCGATAGGCGCCGTATTCATTGTCGAGCTTGTCCATGCGCGTGCGCGCCCGCTTCCGTGCATGCTTACCTTGGTAGGGCTGCCCAACTCGCTCACCTGTCTGACGATCAATGATCACGAACGGCCCTTCAACATCTGCGCGTACGTTAAACAGCGGCTGATTGCCAAGCCGGCGGATCTGATCCAGGAGATTAGCCTTGTCGATGTTCTTGGCGTCTGCCAGGTAAAAGAACAGCGGCTCGGCATCATCCTCGGTGATATTGCCGGCACGGATCTGCGCACGTAACTCGTTTTTATATCTCGCGGCCGGCGCTGAGTCCGGCACTCTGTCCAAATTGATCGCCTTCCACAATCCGGAAAACATGATCGGCGCCTTCCGGCTTCTGAACATTTTTCCTGATCGGCTTGCCGGCGTGCCGACAAACATTCTGGCTTTGCGAATCAATCTTTGGATCTCTGCTTCGGAGAACTGTGCTCCACGTAAACGAGCGATTGCGATTCTAAGCGCCTCTACTAACTGCCGGAGTAAGGATGCCTCCCGCGCCGGCAACTTCTCACCTGCGAGCACACGCTGCGATCTGTACGCAATAAACTCTTCGGCCGCGACTCTACGCTGCGCCAACTTTGTCATATCCAAACCATTTCGCTTGGCAGCTGCCGCGACCTTCGCCGGAAACGCTTGATAGATCCGATCCATGATCGCGTCGTACTCGGCACCGAGTATCGAACGGATCCCGTAGTGACCGACGGTCTCATGCAGGTAGACCTCGGTAGCTTCCTTCAGGCTGTCGAGATTGGATGCGATCAGGTAAACGTCGCCGGTCTCCGGATCGAACATGCCACCGACTCTGCCCTCCATGCCGGCGTGCTTGATGGCGACCAGGTTCTTATGCGGCAGGTGCGCTTCGGTTGCTGCGAGCTTCACGTTCGGCGAGCCGGGATAGATATCAAGTATTTCCTTGATGGTCTCCTTCAGTTCTGAAACTTCCACGCCCCTCGGTCTACCAGCTGCGACAGCTTGCTCAGCTGCTGCATGGAACAACGGCCCGAACGTGAATGGCTCCTCGGTGGTGTTCTGCAGTTCCACCGCCTCCTGCAGTTGCTCATCGCTGAAAGGCGCGTAGGTTTCGAGATCGATGCCAGCGGTAGGCTCGCGTCCCTGCTCTTCGGCCAAGGCCTGCTCGGTACGCTCAAGCCCAGTCAGGACCGCTTTGATGTCTGCTTTGATAACTGACGGCCTGAATCCGAACTCGCCGGCATCGGCAAAGTCACCGGTCACGGTACGGAATACCGCATCGGACATGTTGACGTTGGCTTCCTGGTTGAAAACAGAATCGGGAATCGAGATGCCCATGTGATCGAGCAGCGCACGCTGCACTCGGAAGGTGACGTCTTCCCATTCGACTGCACGCTGAGCTTGCATCAATGTCAGCGGCTCGAGTTCAACCTCGATGCGCTTCGGTGGCGCACCGAGTTCACCCATCATCGTCCGACCGAGCCGGCCGTAACGCTTGGAGGCGCCATAGCGCTCCTGCATCAGGCGCTCAGTTATGCCATGCGCCATCTCATGGCTGACACGCCAGGCTCTGGTATAGGTCTCGTCTTTGAATGATCCGTGCTCGGCTGCCGGATCGTAGATCCAGACAGTGCCGGTCTCATAGTTTTGTTTGCCGAGCCGCGGGATGCGGAAGTTCTCTTCCTCGAATGAGAAAACCTCGATGGTGTAGCCGAACCGTTCAGCCAGGTCGTTTATGACCTCAGGATTTTCTATCGCCTCGGTGAGATCGTAGTACTTGAGTTCTTCGGTGGTGTCGCGGGTTCGATCTACCGATCCGAATCTTGAGAAGATTTCGTCTTCAAGCGCGGCCCGGTCTCCGAGTCGATCCACGGGTATTGGTGCGGCTGGCCCCGCCCTCGCGGATCTTTTGGCTTGGGCGAAACGGCGGGTGATGCTCTGCGCACTGCTCCGCCAATTACGAACTTGTTCGAGAAGATCGGGTCGTCCGGTTTTGCGGCCGTACTCTTCGATCCTGGTTTCCAGCGCTTGGCCATTGGGTTCAGTCTCCCAGTCATGCGTTAAGTTGTTACCCTCAGTGCCGAAATTGACGGTATTAACAATCCCGATTTCGACACCGATATTATCTGCTATTTGATCAAGTTTTTCAATGAATTCAGTAGGTTTGAGTCCTGAAAGTGGGACGCCCTTCTCATTCTTGTAGTCGATTATTACGATTTCTGCAGGCCCAGACATGCTGAACCCAGCATCAGAACCGAACTCCTTCCGGAGCGCATCGAAAAGCAATACCTCCGCCTCCTCGCTCGGCTCGCTTTTCAGTTCCCACTTCACGCCTTGGGTAAATTTCTTACCAAAGTTTCCGGTCTTCTCGCTGGTCTTGGCTCTTGGATCTGCACGGAACCATGGAATTGCATCCTGGGTGTGGATGTACATCATGATCGTCGAGAAGATGTTTGCCATCTCAACGTCAGGCTTGATGCCACCGAGCAGAACGAGACTCGAGATCTCGTTCGGATTGATCATTCCCTCGTAGCCACCAAGGCCGGTCTCGATGTTGTAGAGCGGTATATCAAGAGCTTCCAGCACGACATGTTTATTATCATCGGCCAGGTCTTCGCGCAGCCGGCGGCCAAGCTCTTCTTTCTCTTCTCGCGGTAAGCCGTTGATCGCCATGCCATCCAGTGTCTTTAACGATGGCACCACCTCGTGCGTGACCTGGGCCGTCGCCTTAAGGAGATGTTCAGAAAACGCATCGACCGGCGTGACCTTGCCATGGTTTGGCCCTGTCGTTCTGGAAAGCGAATCCTTCGAGCGCTCGTGTACCCAGATCGCTGCCTGGGCATGACGCGGCAGCCAGTGCGTGCCGTTCCTGGCGTTGTAGCGAGCAGTTGCATCCTGGAGTATTGACCGTGACAGGATGTACTGAGAATCCTGGAGGTTGTCGCTCGGGTATTTAAGATTCCGAGCCATCCATCGATCAATGGTGACATCGTCCGGCCACAGGTTGGTGTTGAAGGTAGCGTCGTAGAGATTCCGGTAGAAGCTCATGAGCTTAAGCCCGATGCCCTTAGTCCCTTCGTGAATCTCATCGCGATTCAGTTCACGCATGCGCGCTACCTTTCTCGCCATCTCATTCGGATACATGCCGGCACCGACCGCCGGCTCGCCCTTGATGATCTGGTACGCCGACTTGATCATCGCGGTTGTGTTTTGCGCAACGCCTGTGCCCTGAGAATAAGCAGCCATGAGCTTGACCATCTCGTGCATCATCTCCGGCTCGCCGCGGGTGATCTTGCGAATCATGGCGCCAGAGTTTTCGTACCAGATCCAGGCCTCCGGCGGAATCAACGTCGAGTCCTCGAGGATCGCGACGGTCTTCTCGATCAGCTTGTCGATAGTCTTGAGTGATTTTTTGTTCTTGACCAAGCCACTGATGCCGACGATCTTGCCGTGGTACTTCCGGTAGCGCTCTTCGGTTACCTCGGTCTCCGCCGCAACGTGGAAGACCGGCGCCGTGTCGTAGGCCTCTTTTGTTGGCGCCTCAATTCGCTTGACCACCGGGATAGTCGGCCCAGCGTACACGTCCCCGCCAGTCTCGAGCGCTCGATCGACAGCGGCCTGGTCGGTGTACTCGATAGTCCAGCCACGTCGGCGCAGGCCTTCGAACATCTGCAGGCCTTCGTTCAGTATGGTGCTAGATGACTGCAGCGTTCGCCCTGTTTCTTTCGCGACCTCCACCGCCCTGGCCACCAGGCTGGCACCAATTCCCTGGCGCTGCTGCGCCGCGTCGACAAAGATATCGTCCATCTGCAGGACATCGCCTTCGACTTCATTCAGTACCAGGCGAGCACCTGGGCGCCGGCCCTCTGTCACTGGCATCTGGATCTCGACACGCCCTTCCTCAGGCCGCTTCACATCGAGCGACTTAGGAACTATCCCGAGCACCACCGGCTTGTCGTGCTTTGGTTTATCGAGCCAGCCCTTCAGCTGGTCCGGTCGCATGGCGACGACGTCGATCTGGTAATCGCGTGCCGGTTGGAAGTCGAGCTTGTAGGCATCGATGGCCGCCTGCGCTGATGGATAGCCGACCATCACCTTGTGCTCGTCGAAGTTTTCGCCGACTGCTTCCTGGCTTGGGTCCTTGGCCTGGTTGATCACGTACGCCATCGACGTCGACAGATCTGGCCCGACATAAACATCGACGCCCTCGGTCGGTTTGCCTTCGACGGTGTCGGCACCAGGCTTCGACGTGAAGTAGCCGTAACCAGAATTCATCGTTTGCTGCCACGCGACACCTTGCCGGCTGACACCGGAACGAACAGAGCCGGCAGGATTCTCGAGCGCTATCTCGACGCCGTTCCACGTGAAACGTCCCTTCTTGTAATTGCCGGCTTCTTTTTGTGCATCAGTCGGCGTGACATCGGTTTCGGTTTCGGCAACCGAGAACGCCGGCTCCATCTCGAGAATTTCTACCGTTGGATCAAGCTCCTCTTCATCGACACCACGAGCGCTCAGTATTTTCTTTTTGCGGTCACGGCGAACTTTGACAGTTTGCGCAGCCAGCTGACGCCGACCTTTTGGCAGCACCTGGATCTCGCCGTCATCGTTAACCTTGATCAGTTTCTCGTCGACAAGCCCCTGGAGATCCTCATCTGACATGCCGGCGCCGGCATCATTGATAGCCTTATCGAGCGCCTCGGTATTCGCCTCGAGGATCTCGAGCGCGGCCTTCTCCTGGTTCTTCTTGGTCAGATCCAAACGCAGAGAATTCGTATGCTCCTCGTACTCGTTGACTTCTTTCAGGGCTGGGGTCTCGGCTTGATAGGTAATCTCAACCGCGCCGCCCATGCCGGCACCGACACCAAAGCCGATGATGCCTGCATCAACTAGGCGCATGAATGCTTCGCCAAGGGTCAACTCATCATGCAGAATGCCCACGTCATAGCCCATCTGCAGAGCTTCGGTGAACGGCTCCTGCAATGCTTCAGCACTGCCGCCCGCCAAAACACGCTTCAACCCGGTGAAATTATTCTTGGTGAGAACGCCAAGCGATATACGCTCACTGATCAGTTCGGCCGCTGCATTAAAGAAGCCCGCTGCTTGTGCCTCAGAAGGCGAATAGCCTTGATCAAGCATATCCCCGTAGGTCCGACCATAGACCTGCATGCCCATGATCGTCGCGCCGATCGTCGGGTTTTTTGTGACGACGGTAGCCATGATCGCCGGACCCATATTCAAGCCGCCCTCTAGTATCGCAAAGGCATAGAACTTCGCGGATCGCGGCTTGACGTTGAGTGCATTCTCGTCCCATGTCTGTTTCTCGGCATCGTAGATGTCCTGGGCAAACATCGCGATCGGCGTCTTTGCCGCTTCCAATTCGGTGGTGCCCTTCCCTTCTGGAGTCTGCAGCCACTCAACGAAAGCATCGACAGGGTCAACGCCCTCAGGCACCCGGTCGGATCCTTCCTCGAAGCCCCACTCTTTGGCAATGCTCTGATTCGTTATCGAAGTGTTGATCTGACCGAGACCAGGGTTGTCTATAAAGCCTTGCTCGACATCCGCATTCTGCTGCAGGTCCTCGATGATGACGGGATCTCCGCCACGCATGCCGCCAAGAATCGCCATACGGCTGCCCGGCAGAAACCTTCTCATTGTCTTGACGAAAGCTTCGCCGAAGCTATCCTCCTCCATGTCGCCCCAGGCAGCTTTTTCAATCTGCCTCATCTTGTCCCTGGCGCCTGGATATTTCATTTCCAGTGCTTCTTCCTCAGACGGCAAGCCAAGAAAGCCGCCGCCTGGCGCTGAAGATGTAAGGCGCGCAGGACCAGCATCTTCCGCGGCGTATTTTTGTTGTAGCTTCTCAAGGTCTTCCTGATCCGGACGCCGGATGATTAGTGACCCGGTATCTTTCGTTTGTTGCCCTCCCAGCGCTTTGTCGAGTTCGGCGAGTTCCTTCCTGAACTCGTCACCGAACGGTGACTCTTCACGAGACCAGTCGGCCATGCTCGGCATACTGGGATCCTGGGCGAACAGGTAGCCACCAACGACCTGGTCGAATCGGGACTCGTTGTGCCAGTCTTCGAAGCTCCGCTTTTCGCCCTCTTCCTTGGAGAGCTTGTAGGAGTCCTTGGCCCACTTCATGTACTCGTGGCTATCGGCCGCTGCTCTCTTCAGCCGGTTGTAACGCTCCGGATCGACATTCTTGAGATTGTGCAGCGACTCGCCCAGGAGCATATTGTCTTCGTAGCCGCTGGCGCCGGCAGCCTGGAACTTCGCGTGGTTGATGTAGACCGTCGGCTTGTCTTCGGCCTCTTCGAACTTTGTTTCACCCCATCGGAAATCGTCCGGCTCAAATTCAGTGCTCGGATCCGATGCGATGTTTACGCTAGAGAGCAACCGTTCCTTGAGACTCGACTCCGGACGTGGCGATGGATCCAGATCAAGCATCTTAAGCGGCTCACCGTACTCAGCCCCTGCGTAATTGAATGTCAGGGGCAACGGCTCGCCGTACTCGAGTCGGTCTTCCTCCTCTTCCTCGAGCGGTCGATATGGAACCGGTGTGCCGTAGATGAGCGCCATGGCTACTTATTCTGGAGGACCTGCTGCTCTGTAACTTGCTTGGCTTCGCCTTCAGCGTCTAGCGTCCAGTACTCCATCACGCCCGTGTCTGGATCTTTGATCGGCGTAGCAACACCCTCAGTGAGCCTCGATGGATCCGGCTTGTTACCCATCACAGTGTCTTTACGCAGCATGTAGAAGTCCGCAATTGGAACGGCCCTCTCATCGATCATGCGCGCCCGCTCGTCTGGCGTTGCACTAAAGTAATCGTCATCGTCCTCGAGTAGCCTGGCAGCCTCTTCACGCGCTGCCATCCTGGCTGCGCCTTCTTCCATTTGCTTGCCTTCACTAGCATAGTCGAGCGAATCGGCCTTGACCTTACGCAGCGCTGCGCCAGTCAATGGCCTGCCTTGGAGGTCGACACCGTGAACCGCCATATAGCCGTTCTTCTTAAGCTCCCACTCGAGCTTCCTGTCGGTGGTCTTCATCCATTTCGCATCCGGCTTGAACGGTTTACCCTTGTGCATGACCTGGCGCGCTTCGTTAGTCGCAGAATCACGGCTGTACAGGTAACCATCCTCGCCGATGTAATCCTTGAACGGCCCGATCGGTCGGTCGAGTTCTGCCTGCAATCGCTGCTGCTGAATCTCCAAACGCTTCAGCACGGCAGCACGATCGAACCGCTTGTCCAGCCTGCCCATGCGGCGCTCTTCTGCTGCGGCACGTCTCTCGTCAGCTTCGACCTGTTTTGCCGCTGCCTTCTCTTCGCGCTGGCGCCTGCCGGCGATCGTCGCTTGTCCTGCCCTGCCGATCGTCTCGACATCGCTCAGGCCTGCCGGCGCTGACATCAGGTTAAGACCGAACTCAAACAAGGCCTGGCCGAGCTTGCGCTTACTCATACCCTCCGGCGGAGGTGCTCCACTCTGCGCGGTATAGAGTTCCTCGATTGACTTGCCAGAGGCTGTCTCCATGACCTTGATCGCCTCGTCGATCTGTTTCGGATCGGCGTCCTTCATTACCTGTTCCATGCCTATGGCATCTTTGGACGCACCCTTTGGCTTCGGCTTCGGCGCTTTGGCTGGCGGTGGCTGGCCTGGTTGTGGCCCGCCTACTTCGACCGGTGCGGCCTGTGGAGCGGCTGCTGGCCCGAATGCTTCTGGAGGATACGGACCTTCTACTCCGCGCACCGAGGCCTGAGGTGCCTGCGGATCGACTGCTGGTCCGAACGCTTCTGGAGGATACGGGCCTTCTACTCCGCGCATCGAGGCCTGCGGAGCCGGGAACCCACCTGCTGCAGGATCTGGCGGCGGGAATGCTTGCGGCGGTGCGCCAGGAGGTGGTGCACCGGGCGCCCCAGCGGCACCAGGTATCGCTGATGGCGGTATGCCAGGCTGCCCTGGTCCGGAAAGCGCTTGCAAGGTCGCGGAATTCGCGTCGATCCATTCGTTTAATCTGTCGCCCATGATTCTTTCCTCATCAATTCCAAGCGCCGCCACCATAACCGCCACCGCCACCACCGCTGGGTGCTGGTGCTGGTGAACTAGGTATTCCAAAGCCAGCCAGGCCTGCGCCTTCGCCGCCTAGCATTTCGCCGAATCCGACGCCGACCTTCTTCAAGAATCCGCCAGTCGCGCCGGCTCCCATGAGCGATGCGCCACCGGTAAAGTAGGCGCCGGCAACCGTGGCTGCCACGCCAAGGATCGTGCCCATCGCGCCCTTCTTTTCCTTGACCGTTCTGGTCTTGGTGTGCGGGACAGTGCTGAGCGTATCGATCAGCGTACCCAGGTTGTTGACGTCCCAGTCCCTGGCTTCTATGAACTGGCCGTAATCGAAATCGAGACCTGCCTGCTCCAGCTGGCGCTTGATGCCGCCGGTCGTCAGTAGGTTCTGGATGTCCTGTGTCAGCATCTGCTGACCAGCCTGGCCAGTCGCTCGGAACTGCTCTGCGCCCCTGGCGAATACATCGCGATCGCGATTGAATTGGTCACGGCCAGACTCGAAGGCCTGCTGATAGCCACGCCCGTACAGGTCGCTCATTGCCTCGAGGCCACCGCGGCGACCTTCGGCCTCAGCGATGCCGTGACGGGCACCACCGAAGGCACCGGTCATGCCGGCTTGGCCGCTGATCGCCTGTTGCTGCCTGGCTATTTCCTCGCGAAGCTCTCGTGCTGCCGGATCCAGTGCGCCCGAGATATACGGATTCATGTAGGCTTCCATGTCCGCATCGGTGAACGACTGAACGCCTTGCTCGGTCAGTTCACGGGATCGCTCCAGGTCGGACTGGTAGTCCTGCCCCATGCCAAGGGCACGCTCTCCGGCGACTGTCTCGCCCTCCGAGAGATCGGCTATTCGTTGTTCTTCGTACGGCGTATAAGGTCGGTCGGCAATATCTGTCGCCATACCTACCGCTTTCTCGCTGCCTGCTTCAAGCCACGCGGGAATGCTGTCCGTTGTCGTCGTCTTCGATGAACTGCTCATGGTGCGGTGACCTCACAAAATTACCACCGCCATTGACATACCCGAGACTCTGCATGAATTTGTTCTTGAGGCCGGTCTGCTGTCCGCTCATCATGCCGACAACCATCGGCATCCTGGGCTTGGCCTTGTCATTCCATGGATTGATGTCCGCATCAGCCCATTCCTCGACAGCCTTCAGCAGCATGATCGCGATATCTGAATCGCGAAATTGCGGCAGTACATAGAACCATTCATTGATCAGACCGAAGTCAAAACTCCACTCCGCCATCTGGGTCACGTGCATTCCAATAGCGCCGAGCAACCGTCCATCGAGATCAGCAACGTAGACGACTCCGGTCTTTGTCATGGATCTGACATGATCGGAAACCATCTGCTTGCCAAGCTCGCCCTCGGGCACGCTCGGATAATAGATATGCTGGTCCTTCTCTTCTCGAGCCTGGATCAGCATCTTAGTGAGATTGACGACGTCATACGCGACCGCTCTCCGAATAAGCAGCTTTCGTGCCTGCTCCTGTTGTTCGCTCTTTTCCATGGTGATACTCCGTACAACCCTTTCTGTTATTGGTCTTCCAGTCTTAGGAAGCCGTAGCAAATGACATCCATCGCATCGATGCCGGTGATGTCATCCCGTATTTGCAGAATCAATTTCTGCGTCGATCCGTTTCTAAGCTCCAACCCCCACCTGAATCCGAAAGTGTCTTTGAAATCCAAGATAGGAATAATACCCTCTGAAATGAAATCTACGTTATTCGCAATGAACGCAGTCGTGCCATCGCCAAAAGACGGCAGGCCTGAACCCAGTCGAACAATGTCGAAATTCGTTTGCAATGCCTCCGCGATAACGACCTCGCCTAACTCATCGGTGTAGAAGAGCCGGCAGCCGACAGTCAATGCAGCAATGTTGCCGAACGTATTCAGCGAAGCATTCTGATCGACCACAATAAACGATAGCCTGGTGACGTAAAGATCTGCGTCCTGTGGCGCCTCCACAAAAAAATCGACTGGCGTGACGCTGCCGTCTACCAGCATATCTTCCGATCCAGTCGGCGTTCCATCGTCTGTCAGGAACTGCCGAAACGGACGCACATTCTGCATCACGCCGAACGGCGGGAACGGCCGTTCGACTACGCTCATCGCGCCTGATTTTTCAACATCGACCTCAGTGCGCTCTGGGCCGGAACCAATTATCTTGGCTTTGATCAATTACAGGTCCTCGTAGTAGCCTCGCATCCCGACGTTCGCCGCACCCGTTGTGCCGATCTCTTTTTGGAAAGCGATTGCGGTATCAGGCGGCAAGATTACTGCGTCATCTAAGATGACAAGCACGCCTTGACCAGCCCCATGACCAGCTATCGCAGTTTCGCCTTGCGAGACTATGCCGGTCACGTTTTCCTGCAAGGCTTCAGCTTCTGCCAGGATGCCTGAACCGAAATTCAGATTGACCGGCAGTACGGCTCCGCCATCAGATGCTGGCGTACCAGTGACCTTGTGGATCTTCCAGGTTGATGCCTCATCGCCTCCGAGCCGAGCAAGCTCGACCACGAAGAATCTGCTCTGTGAGGTATTCCTGAAATACGCCACGAACTCCCCGGCTACCGCATCGGCATCCTCAAAGATCGAGTTGAAAACCCGCTGCTCATCTCGCGACACATAGAAACTTCGTTTGCGGGATTGCGCGTCAACGAGCGCCCTACCCTGATCGTCTATAAGCAGCTTGTTGCCATCGGCTGCACTTTCAATTTCAAGTCCCATTATGGTGGCTCCTCAATGTGTTGGTCGTTCAGTATCCCAAGATGCAGATTCGCAATCTTGTGTTCTCGCGTTGCCTCCTGTTGCTCATTGGTGATGCTTCGCAAGCCTGTCTGTATGCCCTCCAGTTCGACCAGGACATCGGCGTTCTCTTGTTTCTCGATCCCCTCAGATGTAAATACCTTCATGCTAACTCCGCCCCGGTGATCGTGAAATCGACCTGGCCTGCCGTATTGGTCTCGGCCTGGATGGAGTCATTCGGTGACAGCACCCAGACCTTGCCATCGGATAGCACCTCGGCAAATTCATCCCGCCTAAGCTCAGCCCTCCCGACCTTCCGCGTCGTCGACCCATCCCGAAGAATGTAGACGATGACGTCCTGCTGTGACACGCCGTCATTATAGACATCGAACGACCGGATGATCGTAGATACCGTCGCGGTGAACAGCGTACCCACCGTGTCCGGAAGCTGACCGTCTGCAAGTGACGCTCCAACATAAGGCATTACATCGACCACTCGAGGAAGGAATCGGACTCGTCCTGAGCCTCGAGGATGGCAATCCTATTCTCGTGATCAACCAGGGTGATGCCGATTGCGGCAAGCGCAGCCGTCAGCCCTGTAATCGCGCTGATCGGATGCGCGTCTGGCGCACTACGACCAGGCAGATCGTTATGTTGTAAAGCAAGAATCTGTGTGATTGTGGACTGCGTCGTGCCAAACTGACGTGTGAGATCGTCGACCAGGGCACGCATCTTGTAGACATCGTAGTCCGGCTCGAATTGTACGGTGGTAAAGACTGTAGCAGCCATCAGTTGCCGCGCCTCCCCTTCCGCTTGAATTGTGCCTTCCACGTACCCATGCGCCAGTCGTCGCCGAGTGCATCCGATTCAATCCGGAACGATATCTGCCGGCCCTTGATTCGTGGGTTAACGAACGGCGTCGTCGGCGTTATCGTGAACGGTCCCTTGTTGACCACCTCCACACCACCGCTCGACGGGTAGGCCTTGGCTGTCAGCGATAGGTCGATCGAACCAACGAGCCTCTTGAAATCTGGAATCATCTTGCGCACGACCGCGTGGTAAGTGCCATCTTCGATAGCCATGTCGTAGCTGTCGATGAACGACAGCATCGGCGTGACGTTGTCCTCCGGATCGGTCTCGTCGACGCCGGTCTCGTGTATGAAAATCTTGCCGTCAAAGGTGCCGTACGGCTTCTGATTAAACAATGCCGAGCTATCGTGGAAAGCGCTGCGGTCAATCGTGCCGAAATCCCAGACCCTGTCGTAGTAGTTGTACTTGACGTATCGGTCATTGCTCGACGCGCCTTCCGATGAGTAGACCCACCAGATCTCCGTGAACAGCTTGTTGATGGATGCGTAGGACTTCCGACCCTGGTCCAGGTTGATGTCATCGAAGACGGTATTGCGGACCTCGCACTCCATGACCCGGAGCACGCCGTCGTACATCAGGAAATCGTCCTCGCCCATGAAGTACATGATGCCGTTTACATCGATCGCAGCGTTTGGCCCGATGACGGTGACTGATTGCCCCAGGTGCCGCAGCGCGAAAACAAACTCGCCCGAGATGAACTGCATCGCATGCAGTGACTGGTCGGTATTGATCAGGATATCGCCACGCGATTCAACCGCGGTGATGATCTCGGATCCCACATCAAGCCGGAGATCGCCGGCAGTATTCGTGGACAACGGGGTCCAGTCGGTGAAGTCTTCCGAGCTTGCCCACCTGATCAGCAGGGGATCCGGCTCTCCAGGCGCCGCGGCTGATCCAGTGCCGGCACCAAAGGCAATCACATGCCTGGCTTGCGGCGAGATCAGCATACGCTCGATGGTGTTCGGCGCCTCGGGAACCAGCACCGCCCTTACGTTCGGTCCACTGCTACGGTCCCAGTGAAATAGCTGTCGGCCATTCGGCGATGCGAGCAGGTCCTCACCAAAATTATCCAGCGACCAGGTTCTCAGATTGCCTAAGATTCCAGCGCCGGCCACAAAGCTGCCAATACCATAGGCGCCCAGGCCATAGGCGCCGGTACCGTAGCCCAAGAGAATCTGAGTGTCTTGCAAGCCGACCCCGATCTCATACTGAAAGTCGACAGTCCCTCCGCCGTTCTCGGTCGATGTCGGCGGTACCGGAGAGCGAATGATGTACATGTCGGCATCGACGATGAACTCGACTCGAAACTCGTCATTAAGATCCAGGCCACCGACTAGATCGGCGTTCTCGAAGTGGACAAAATTGCCAACCCCAACCCCGTGGGCCGTATCGGTGACCTGCACAAAGGTCGGATCATCGCCACCATCCGGATCGAACGCCCCGGTGATGTCGGTATCGAATGGATCGATCAGGGTGCCTTCTTGAGCGAACGGCGTGATGTCGAACAGTTCGCTGTTGTTGACTATGTAGAGCTTCAGATTGGTGCCGATCGCCAGCCACTTCTGGCTGTCCAGGCTGGACCAATCCCACAGCGCCCTCGACACTCCGAGGTAGCAGATCTGCACCACATTCTGGGCCGGCAGGATAACCAGGCCATCAGGGAATGCTGCCGGAGCCGCGATGGCAAAGTCCGTGACCGGCAGGATATCAAGCGAGGTGACGTTGCCCTGGTTGTTGTCACAGCTAGTCTCCTGGAATGGCCGGATATCGATATCGAGACCGTCGGCATCTTCAGGCAGCGACTCGGTGAGCATGACCTCGGTGTCAGCTACTATGTCGAGATTCAAAAACCGCACGACGTAGCTCTGGGTGTCGCTCCTGATGAAAGACTCGTCGGCATAAAAGAATACGTTCGGCGTGCCGGCCTGGATGTCATCGATCAGGGGATCGGTCAGCGAGAACACGGTCGCGCCCGTTGAATGGTTGGCGGCCAGCGAATTGATCTGCTCCCCGGAGTCTGTCAGCAATCGAACGACCGTTCCTTCGCGCAGGTACTTTGTCACCGCGATCGAGACCATGATGGTCTCCGAGTCTTTGACTCCGCCACTGTTGACGTTGGCGCCACCGCCAAACTCTTCCGGGTAACTGATGATGAACGCATCGCCGGCTGTGGCCGTGACCGCAGAATTCAGGTCGAACGTGAACTCATCCTGCAGCGCAGTCGCATCGTCGATGGTACGGCCGCCGAGACCGCCAACCAGGGAATCATCGAACAGCCAGACCGGATCCAGATCGAGGCAAGTCACCGCCATATCGAGAACGATCGTCGCTGCCCCAGCGGAGTAGCCGGCGTTCGCAGTGCGCTGCTGGCTTAGCTCCTCACTGATGCCGTCGACCTCGGTGCCCAGCGAATTGAGCACCCAGCCGCCGAGCTTCTGTGGCAAGCGCTTGCGAAATCGAATCTTGTTGCCGTCCTTGAACCGACCCACAGCACCAGCGTCGGTCTCCTCGGTCATGATGCCGGGGAGAAGCTCGAGCGGAATGTCAGGCAGTCGGCTCATTACGGTTTCTTTGCGTTGCTCCTGACAGCTGCGGTTACCTGGCCAAGATTCAGATCAGGAAGTCCGGCGTTCTGGCGTACGGCGTTTAGCTCGTCGACCATGACTTTGATCAGCGACTGAAGGCCTCCATCGTTATCCACCTGCGCTACTCTGACTCTTTCATCCGCCTGATCCGACAGGAAATTAGCAAAGTCCGAATGCACCTGTGCTACGTCGGCCGCATAGGTAGCCCCGAAGTTATCCAGATCGACCTGGCTAATGGCGCTGTCATCCACACCAAACTCGTTGTTCGCCTCTAGTTGACTGAAGCCGTCGATGTTGCCAATAAACCAATTGAAGGCGTCTCTGCGTCCACCTGCTGGAATCGTTACTGTTCTCATCCTAATACCCTCATTTCTGCCCAGATTCCATTCGCTGCTATGTCTCTATTCGCGGCCTGTCGGAGCATTACAACTTCTATGAAATCATCGCCATCGACAAAGATCACCCCCGAATACCACATTTGCATGCCGCCCTGACCGGATTCGTTTCCTCCAACTTCTTGGGTAGCGGGCTGTATCTCTGTATTCCACGGTATCCAACCGGGATCCGTGTTGTTGTGGGTGACGGCGAATACCCTATCGACAGCACCATTGAGGACACCGTTTCTTCGCAAGCGCGTATGCATAGGACCAAGTTGCGGGGTGCTGGTCTCATCGTCATAGCGATAGCCAATGATGAACTCGACAGCGCTGACCCCAGAAGAAGGAATGGTGAACCGGCTGGGGTTGGTAGAATTGTCGTGAAAGCTACCGGTGTCGAAGACCTCCATATTAAACGCGATAATTGTCTCGCCCAGGCCATTGCCAGCGCCGGACCCATCTCCAGCCGTAGCGCCCGCTCCTATATCTGGTTCGTTGTTGTTGTTAGGGCTGAAAGCCGCAGACTTATAAACCTTGCATCCTGCCAAAACAATCGGCGGCGCGGCTTTCAGAGTTAACGGCGTCACTGCTTTGTCGTCAACCGTGCCGGCATCGACCTCGGCCTGGGTTGCCACTCTGATAACGCCCGAACGATCCTCGGTCGATTTCCTGCCATCAAGCTTGAGTGGCGTGATCGCTCGGTCATCATCGGTCGCAACGTCTTCATTCGCTTCGGCTGCAGTCGCAATCTCGATGATGCCGGTCAAGTCTTCCGTTGCCTCGCGATCGTTGAGCTTCAGTGGCGTGATTGCTTTGGTATCGTCCACTCCGGCATCGGTCTCGACCTGGGTGGCAATCTGGATGATGCCGGCCTCGGTCTCAGATGCTGTGGGAATGAAGCCAATCTCGAAAACATCATCGGCAACCGGGTCAACCATCACCGCGATCCTTGTCATGGCGCGGACATCCACGCCGGCATTGGCGACGGTTTTGATCGTCATCACGTCGGCGGTCTCGTTCGATATGATGTAGAGCTTCGCGGTGCTCGGTACGATGATGTTTCGCGTACCGCCAGGGGCGCCGGTAAGAGCAATGACCGAGTTCCTCGCCTGGTCATCAGCACCGTTCTCCGCGGTCAGCATTTTATCCCCGGCCGGCGTGACATCGAGGCTCAGGCGAGCAGCGATCGCGTCCTCGAGCAGGTCGATCGCGCTCGCGTTGTTGATGTCGCCCCAGACATTCTGGTTGCCGCCAGTCTCCTGAAGGACGAGCCGTAGTAATGAAGTAAATGTGTCAGCCATTAGCCTGATGTCCTTATGACGGCGAGAGTCGGGTCAGTCGGGTCCGGCCATCGCACAAAAAATTCGCCATTGTTCACAGCGATGGGCGATCCGAAATTGATGACCCACATAACCTTATTCTGCTGTGGTCCTGCTGTAGTGTTATAGATGACGGCGCCTTGCGCGGCCTCGTTGGTAATTCCCCAAGTCGCGCCCGGTCCAAAGACCAAGTCATCGAAATCGATTGACGGCCGCTCGGGTTCGCCTGGAGTGTAGATGATCGTCTGTGTTAGTTGCACGCCGCCGGCCGTATACCCGCTACCGACAAGCTCGCCAGTGATCGATGCCTGGTCATCGACGGTTACCGGATCGATATCCGCCAGCGTCGAATACATGGCGAAGAACAGCACATCGTTCCGCACATCATGGTTGCCATCGACGCATTGATCGTTAAGGAACTGGAACGCTGTGCCAGTTCGAATACTCATCCTGCCATGCTCACTGTTGTGGCCGCAGACTTAACAGGATCGTAATCGCCACGCCACTGTCGCCGAAGCTCAATTTTTCTCGCCGGCATCAATTCACCGTAGCTCTGCCGCCATGTATCAATGTCCGAAGGATCGGAGATCAGGAACTCGTCAGAGGCAAGCAGGCAGGCGTACAAGAGCAGATCGCCGGCATTGTCACCAAGCCATGTGTTCTGGTTACCCGGCGCCAGGGCGTCAGGTGTTTGGATCTGACGCAGTTCGAATCCGTACGCGATGTCCGGTGGCGGCACCACGAAGAAGTCGGTCTCGGTAAACTCAGCGTAGTATTTCGGTTCGGCCGTCGCGGTCTCGTCAGGCTCGAAGTCCAGGCACCATTCGTAGGTCCTGCGCTCAAGGTAGCGTCTCAGGCCAGCAGAGGCACCGGTTGGAAATGCCTGAGTCGGAGCCGTGAAATTGGCTGTCGTGTATCGAGCCGTGCCGACCGTAATGCGAACTTCATCGATAGACGCATTTGCATCTACTATGTTTGGAGTCGCGCCACTTTCGTTTCTTGAGCCGATGTTGATCGGTATTGCTCCGGTGCCTCCGATCGTTACTCCCGTTACATCAAATGTGGCACCAGATTTCACGCCATCTACATGCGCGAACAGATCGTTGCCTAGCCGCGTGATGGCAATGTGCTGAAAAGTGCTGTTCGGACCCAACGAGCCAAAGGTCCTGAAGACATTAAAACCGCCGCCTCCAGTTGCATAATCAAACGTCAAGGAGCCGTTTCCATGTTCCACTCGCCAGTTAGTGGTCCCGATGCCGCCATCGCCGTGATTGATAAGGCCGTGGCTACCAACCTGGTCAAATGTGTTGATCTGCAACTCAATCGTGAAATCGCCGGCAAGCACCGGAAAGGCTGTATTGTGAGGAATTTCAAGAAAGTCCAGTGGATCGCCGGTATCGGCATCGAGCGCCGCTGTGCCGAATTTTTTAATTGTAGTATCTAAGACTATGGCTCCCTGGAAATTCACATCGTTATTGAGCAGCGAGTCATCGACCGCAACCGTGGCACCATCCACACCGTCCATGCTCAGCAACAGCACTACGTCGGCGAAATCAGCATCAGCACTGGCGATGGGATCTCGAAGATGCAGCGACCTGGTTCCCTGCCAGTCCGATGGCTTGATCTCCTGCACATATTGATCCGGCGTCAAATCGCCCGTGATCACCCGGTCGAAAATTTCGAAGTTCAGATCGGTCGTCAGCCGGGTCTCGCCCAGCGAGACGATCGTGCTCTGATTGTCGATGAACTCCTGACTGGTCTCCTCGAGCCAGGCACTGAGGGCCGCGATCAGGTCGTCGTAACTAAATGATGTCGATGAAGGCATATTAAATTCTCATTAGGGTGCGTCGTACCGATCGAACGACCACGCCGCACCATTACTAGCGCCGCCGGTCGGATACACGAGGTTGAACTGAAATCCACCGGCTGGATCGTCCCATACGAACAACCCGAGTAGGACTGTGCTTCCTGGAGTGACCGTGATTTGTTTGCCACTGTAGACAGCAGTGTTCACATCGTATGCCGTGCCTAAATCGTACTGAGCAATGATCGTCGCGCCACTGTCCGTGCCTACCACAAACAACTTGCTTCCATCCGGGGTGTACACGATTGTGAATAGGTTAGTGTCAAACTCGCTGCTCACATCTAACGCTTGAGCTTGGAACGTAGCAGTGCCAGCGTCTCCCGCTATGCTCATCAGATAATGATAGATCGCACGGTCGCCAACGTCAGCAGACTGTACGAATAGATTCAAATCGTCGGGTGTTACAACGAAAGAAACGGGTGACACAGGAGTGGCAATTCCCGCCAACGCTGATACGCCGGTCATCGTATATGGATTGCCTCCAGAAACGTCGCCCATTTCCGTGACAGAAAACGGATCAGCAGATACGAAGAAATCACCACCACCACCCGTCCGAATTTTGTAAGCCTTACTGCGATCTTTATTCAGTGTAAGACCCCGCTGAAATTGGGTAGTCCCCCAGCCATGCGTGAGTTCAAACGCTATCGTAGACATATCGCCCGGTGTTGACATGCTGTACTGCCACGTCTCCACAGATGTTGACCTTGAAAAATAAACTCTGTCTCCGGCGATATTGAATATCGGAGTCAAGTGGTTGTTGCCAGCAATCGTGAAAGTGCCAGCAGTCGCAAAACTGTAGTCAGTAATGTCGGCGTCTGGGGCTGGTACATCATCCACCGCCTCAGTTCCAATGCACCTTACCGCGAACCCCATGAACAGCCCGTCTCCTGGCCGAAACCTGAGCGTTGCACCTGACAGATCGCGTTCCGGCGCCGGCCGCCACAGCGCTACCGGGTCCTCGATCTCAGGTAATGATTCCTGCGGATGTTTGCCCTCGTACCATGCTGGGTCAACGACAAGGCTCGGGTAGTAACCGTCTGACACCATGTCCTTCAGCATCATTTTCCTGCCGGACCTGGCGCATTCTCCTACCGCAAATTTTCCCTTAGCGTATCGCTTCGGCACGTGTTCACCTCAGCATTCGACGCCGTGATCCACCGCTGCCCAAAGCTCGAGCCATGCCGCCTCTACGTGCCGGCGGTCCCTGTTGGCCACCAATCCGTGACGCAACAGACTGGCCTCGTGGCTTGGCAAGTGCTGCAGGCGGTCTCGCTGCGGCTCCGCCGCGCAATGCGCCACCACCTGGTGCGGCCCTGCCCGCTGTCATGGCCGCTCTAGCTCTCGCCGACTGATCTGCGACCGAGGTCGCGCCAGGCATTCGAGCCGTGGCTGCTTGCATTGCCTGCGACCTGGCGCCTGCGGTTGCCTGCTGCAGTGCCGGCGTACCACCGCCGCCTCGAGCCGCGAAGCCGAACGTGCCGGGCGATCGGCCTGCGTTTGGCAAGCCTGGGTTGGCCTGCGCCATGCCGCCTCGCTGCTGCTGCTGCTGCATCTTTGCCTTCATCAAGGCCTGCTGTTGCTGCATACCACTCGCTCGGCTGGCTCTTGGCGGGAGACTAACTCCGCCACTCGTTGCGTTACGCTTACCGAGGAACCCGCCACCTGCACTGGTAGGTAAACCAGGGCCACCGGTCCTGGGATTCCGGCCACCAGCACCGCGTATCATGCCGGCAATACCGCCTCGCTGTCCTGCCTTCTGCATCCCTTTACCAAAACGACTCTGTGTGGTCGGCAACTCAGAGAGTACTGGACCTCGAGGACCTCGGTTGCCGCCAGACGGCGCTTCCGGACCTGCCGGGCCAGGGTTGCGCGTTCCGTAACCCCTGCTGGCTTGCTGCATCGCTCGGCCGACCATGCCAGACATGCCACCTCCGCCTGGATTTCCACCTCCACGCCTTGCCATTGCGGAGTCGTGCATAAGATTCTTCATCGAACGTGAAAGTGCCATCATGGTCTCCCGTGCAATCGTGAGTAGTTCGCGGATATCACCAGCGGTGCCGTATCCCTGTCTTCATCGTGGGCTAACGTCCATTCCTCGGTAGCCATCATCTGGAGCGCCTGCCACTTTGCCTCGTTGTATTTCACTGCCACCCTGGCGGCCAGTTCGGCAACGAAGGCCTCCTGAAATCTGAATGGAATGTCCAACGTGTTCTGCGCGTTGCCGACATCCTGGATCTGCTTGTAGACATTGAAAATCAGAATGTCGGTGTCGTTCTCGCCGGCCAGCCAGAAGAATACCTGGACCTGGTTGACGCCGATATCAGTATCCCGGCGCCGATCCACGAAGTATCTGTCCGGCCGCCCGATCAGGTTCTTGTCATGCAGGATCAGGTAGTCCTCTCTGGAGATCGGATAGATCTCGGTGTCGACGCCGTTCCTGCGTACTACTGCGGTCTGCACCTCGATGGTGCCAACCGGCAGATCGAAGCTCACCTCACCGGGCGTGACCGTGTGCTCAATTTGTTCGAACGTCCACTGCCTGTGCCCGCGGTTCGACCAGGATGAAAGCAGGAAGCCGGCCGATCGCCTGATCGAAATGATGTGCTCGCCCGTGATCTCCTGCAGGTTCATGCCGGC
>SDBU01000322.1_pt1 | contig 67967 bp, 101 predicted proteins | sample 2277071 | NCBI WGS metagenome assembly SDBU01 (sample SAMN10397929, study PRJNA504765) | marine sediment metagenome | isolation source: marine sediment core GS08_GC12, 126 cmbsf | place: Arctic Ocean: Gakkel Ridge, Loki's castle | collected 2008 | reverse complement strand
TTCCTCAACCTCATCAGGATCATAAATAGCATCCTCGATGTATCCACCCTCGCCGTCTCGGAGATCCTCAGGCGGAGTGTTGTCAAGCGGTGTATCTTGGCCCTCAACCGACCTAAACGGACGCTCAGCGCTGTTTCTGCCCATCCAGTAGCCTATAAGGAGAAAGATGACTGCAATGAGCAGTGCAAGGCCTATAGGGGTAAGAAGGTTGGTCATTTAGTCCTGCCAGGGTGGGCTGCGGGGTGGTGTCCTCTGTTTATAAAATGTTGCCATCATTTCATGATAGACTTGGTTCACTATCTTTGCGGAGTGACTCATATGAGCTGACATGGCTTTCAAAATACGCTCCATGTCATCAAGAGTCATTGGTCTTGTTGGGTTCCCATGTAGGCTTTCTATAGCCTTTATCATAGAATCCATCATTTAGGTCTCGGTACAGAGGGATATTTATTACCCCCGCCTTTAGGCCATTCAAAGTCTTCCCATTCCTCTGTGCTTTTGTGTATGCAACGAAAAAACCCCTTGCTGCCCATGCTCCATGGGATATAATGACTGGACGTATCCCATTCTTTGCAATTAACACATTGGCGACTGCCTTGGGGCGCTCCATATGGCCTTGTTTTGCTCATTATTTAGTCATCCAAGCTATCAAGCCACTCTACCCCTTTAAAGTAGACCTCATCATAGCGGGGCGGGGTGAACTTTTTATCAGGTTTAAATATACCTAATTCCACTGCCTCATCATAAATGCAAATATGACAGATTTCATCATAGAATGGTAAACCTGTATGATGGGTGTATGATTTGTTACATTTAGTACATACTGCCAGAGGTAGCATTATTTCGTCACCAGCACGATCGGGGGTAAGAGGGAGGTCATTTTAATAGCTCTAAGCGACCTATGAGTTTTTTGTTTTCCAGTTCTAATTGTTGGTATCGAATACGTAGTACATAAACACGAATTAGATAAGCAGTCATATAAATGAACATTTTTATTGATTTCACTTAGTCACCAGCACCGTAGGAGCAGTAGACATCAAATATTTAAACATCCCAGCCCAAAAACCCTCACTCTTCCCAGAATACGTGATCTCAGTGTCACCCTGTTTGATTGCCATCTCAACATCCTTGGGGCCTTCATACACGTACACCAAGTTCTGAGGGTCAGTAATGGTAGCCTTGATGGAGCAGGAGGCCAAGAACATGAGTAGCACTATAATAAGAATAGGTTTCATTTTATTTCTCCAATGGTCCATTTGTGATCTTTATAAACTTCTCAATTTGATCAAGATAGGCTTGTGCTTCGGCTCTGGTTTTGCATTCAGGGGATAACATGGCGGGAGCATATCCATAACCTATCACTTGGTAATTATCTAATCGGGCAAGCTCGCTAATCCCAATATAGCCACTTATCTCCAAATTCACGAGTTTCCCATCAAACGCTTTATACCAGTTCGCCATTTTATTGCATCCCTTCAGTAATTAGATCAAATAACGTATTATCCCCGAGATTATTATTACAAATGGGATCTTCAACAGGCTCTATGTAGCATTTGTCAAGATGAAGTTCCAACCAGTCCTCAATTGACTTACCATCTGCTGCGTAGGGCCTCATTGGATAATACTTAATGAACATTTTAATAGAGCCACACTTTTTACATCGCAGGTATACTCTATCGTTTGCCATTTTAGGCCTCAATAGATAGACTCATTCGGACGTTTATTTAGAATGTCTATAATCCTAAACAGGCACTTAATAAGACTATCCCTATCATCAAGAGCAGACTCAAAGGTTTTAACCAATTGTGATAATTCCTTCTTTCCGTCCTCATGCATTTCTGCCCTTAATTTCCACTTTTCGGCATCATCCATCATTTTCCCCCTTCTTCACCACAGACCCGCCAATAGGCATCAACGGTACCGTAAAGGCCGCTGCGGTAGTCGCAATAAGCTTTTGAAGTAATTGACCAACACCATCCAGGGTATCACTGGCAGCCGTGACCAACTCCTCAGGATTAATGCCCATTACGAGGGCTTCGTTCCCAGTCTCGGTGTTGATAAACTTGATTTCAACTTTTAGGCTCATGTTGTTTACTCCTTTTCAAATTCGTCCATAAACCAATAAAAAAAATCCAACCTCTTATAAGCAGGGGCAGGATGGGTTTGAATATTTCGGAAACGTAACAGAATAGAGTAAAAAGCATGTAGTGGGCGTGCCCTAACATTCATGGGCAGATAGATAGGCTTTATTTTTCTGCAAGTCTTCGTTTTCTTGCGATATGCCATCTGTTCTACTGCCCATCGTTCAGCTTCTACCACAGGCTCAAGTTCAATAAACATCACTCCCCCATGATTGAAACATGCTCTTCTCCCTGATCCTCCTCATATTCATACTCATATTCCCCATCGGCATCAAAATCGTACTCATCCTGCCCAAAGTACCGATTTGTTATTATTTCTTCATGCTCGGCAACCTCCTCCAGGTCGGTAGGCACGGTCTGGGGAATTTCACCATCGTCCAACCAGGGCTGTTGCTCCAATAGCACATGGATAGCCATACCCAGGGCCATGATAGCCGGGTGTTTTTCATCCTTCCAGGTCTTGGGGTCGTTCTTGCGTAGGTTTAGGACATGGTTTCGGAGTAAATTAGCGTCATCAAGCGCCAAACTTTTCTTTTTGCCATCAAGCACGGCGTATATCTGACGTACAATGATATTAAAACAATTGGGATCTTCCAACACGGTGGGAGGTGCTGGATAGAACCCATGCTCAAAGTCGTCCTTCTTATTGATTGAGATGTTGAAATCAGTCAGGAGTTGAATATATTTCTCACTATCACAATGCCACGGCCTGAAAAGCCTCGGGCACTCCCAGTATCCCCATTTATCCCTGAGTTCAACGCATTTACGAAGTAACACGGATATATTGTCAGTCTCGTATTCCTCAACAACTGAGAATGTAGGTTTATGATCTGTAGACTTGGGGACTGCAAGGATAACAATGAACCCGGGCGCCGCCTTATCTGGCCATGCTGAAGCGCCGGTAATGAAGGAATATTCCTCACCAGTCAGCTTATTGCGATAGAAATTGGGGTTCCGCTCAGGTTTGTAACCGAATAGGGCGGTCAACCGGCGCTGGTACGTTGGGATGAAGTGCTTTTCAGCTATCTTCTTGATTATGCTGGTTGATTTGGGCATCGCGTATTCTTATATAGGCATGTTCCAATCTGGTTAATGGCCTTTTCAACGCTTCTTTACTGAGTTCTCGGTCCAATTGCTCCCAGTGTTCACGCATTTGAACCATTGTAGGACCTTTTTGTTTTTTCATCTCATCGGCCCCTTCGCTCCGTATAATCTTCAAGCGTGCCTACTCGGCTTGCGATGTCTGAGACCCTATGGGCCAGGTTTTTAATACCGTCACTCAAATAGTGAGGTTCCTCAGTCAGTTTACCCTCAAATTGTTCTAACCGTGCCCACAATAAAGTGATATTACGATTAAGCCGTTGTAGTTCAATGCGCATTTGGCCATCCAAATAAGGTATTGGTGGCATCTCAGGAAGTAATCCCTTTAATCTTTCAAATCTTACTGCGGTGTCTAAGTTCATCTCATCCCCCTCTTGCGTTTAAGGTTATAAAGCTTTTAACATACGTAGTTCCTCCCGGATATTTAGGCATTGGTATCTTTTCTCTTTTTGCTAACGCATCTTCAACGTCGACTAAGCCATGAATCTCACAATGTGCTTGATCTTTATGTCCCTCGACCGCCTCTAACGCTGTCACAGCCTCAGTGCCACACTTAGGACAACCGAGCAGGTAATTATTATATCCCATCTCATCCCCCTTTGGTGAGTTCTTCAAGTTTGTCTAAGTGCTTATGAATTTTGTTAATAGCATTAAGAAGTATAAGGAAAAGACCATAGAAACCCAACGCAACTAAAGCTAATCCTATATACAAATCATCCATCTCATCCCCCTCTCATAAAAGAGATAAAATAAATACCACAACTATAGCCGTTACACCTATCAAAAAAATCATCAATGACATAGATTTAGTTGGTTTCATTTTTCTTGTAATCAACTTAAATCCAAACCCCCAAAGAACCCCTTCTCCCCGTACTGCCTCGCCATGGCCTCGTAGTTATAGGCATGCCGGAAGTGGTCGTCACCCAGTTTGACGTAGATATACCGCTTTGAGCCGGTCTCCTCATCCTCTTCGAGCTTCTTGGCCACGTTGTGGAGGTGTTTAGCAAACTCTCGGGTAATATCGCATTCCTTTGGCAGGCTGATTGACTTATCCATTATCTCCCGGTGAGAAGCATCTAGGCTTTCAGTCCGGTTGCAGGACACAATCAATTCCTTCTCATTCCAGGCGTAGGAGCCCTTTTGATGCTCATTGTAATAGTTGAGGAAGACCTTCCCGGGATGACGTTCGGCCAAGGCCCGGGCATTCCTGGTCTCCGGGAGAGCATCCACAACACATCGGGCCACATTGAAATTGCTCATTAATGGATCCAATTCTTCCCAATCCTTGTATACCCCCAAATGAGCAATTTGACTCCCCAGGCTACAGCCTGTCTTGCCCACAACCACATGCAGATCCTTCCCCTGGTCTACACCCATGAAACACGGTCCCTCATCCGAGCTTACAATACCCTCAGAGCCACACAGGGCGAGCACTTCTTCAATACTCAGCCTATTTTCGGCCTCTACATGCCCGACACCAATGGTTAAGTTCCAAAAGTCAGCTATATTTTTGATTGTGCGGTACTCTTTCAGGATATCTGCCGGCTCAACAAAGTGAGACCAAAGCTGAGTGTACTGATACCCCCTGGATTCAGTGATTGAAGGTTTCTTAGCTACCCACTGACCGATGGAGGGGTTTAGTTCAGCCTTACAGCGCTCACAGGCCCTGATAACCCGGCCACCGGACAGCGTAATGAGGCACTCAGGGAACGTATCAACCAAATTGGTGTAGTGGTTACACTTGGGACATTTTAAAAGCCAGAACCGCTGATCTGAGTTCTGAAACTCCAAATCTATGCCATAATCAGGAAGCGTAGGGTTAGAAAGCTTCAGAAATCGCCTCTCTTCACTGTGAGACATCCTCTTTTCAGCCCAATACACGAAGTTCTGGGGGGCCTCGTCCAGCTCATCAATAATGGTGAAGTCAACCGGGATGCCCTTCAGGCCTACCTTGGACTTCATACCTCGAAAATACAACAAGGTGTTCCACACACGTTTGATATTAGCACTGTCTGTCTCTTTGAGCCAACTCCCTATGGTATCCGGGTTATCGTCGATCAGGGGGCCTACACGACCCTTAGAGAACTCCGTAACGTCTGTCCTTGAGGGGAATAGATACAGGATACCACGTAAATCCCCACCGTAGCGAGCCATCCAAAAGGCCAACAGCATGGCTTTGGTCGTCAAACCCATTTGGGTGCCCTTGATTTCGACTGTGTAGGGGTGGCCGGCCTCCTGATATGGCTCAATCAGGTATTCATGCCGGTCATAACTGAATTGCCGGTTATCCAGGACCAGGCCTTCAACCCACTCATGGAATGGAGGGGCAGTCTCTATGCCCAGGGCCTGCTCAATGGCCTCTATTGGGAACTTGTCCCATAAAATGTCAGCTAGTTGATCTGCTGTGGTCTGTGCTTGCATATTTACCGTTTTTTGGCCTTAGCTTCTAATTTCGCCTTCACTGCCCTTGCGATATCATCTGGGAGTGATTTTAATACTGTGGTTATTTCCTCGCCGTTCAGTAATAGATTGATAGTATCGCGGGGATATCCACCAGCCTCTTTGATGATAATATCAGCAGCTTTGACCTTGTCAAATGTTTTGTAATGCGTTTTAGCAATCCGATCCCCACCCTTAGCCTGATGTTTGATATGCTGGAGGCCCGCTATGGCCCTTCTGTCTCGCTCGGGGATTTCGTACATTGGAAGGCAGTTACCCTCGGAATCCAAAAGGTTTTTGGGGTCATTATAGGCTATGTAGCTCAATTCCTTGATAGTTCGGGCAATGGAAGCTTCAAACTTCTTGTCTAGCCTTTCTCTCCACTCTTCAATCCTTAGTAATACCTTAGGATTTTTTTTCAGCTTAGATGCTTCTACTTCGATTGAACCATTGGTCCAACTTTTTGACGTAGGATAGGCCTTTTTGTACGCCTCAGTGCCAATACCAAACCGGGCATAGTGCCGCGCAAACGCTTCCTGTTTTCCTGTTAACTTCTTCTTATTCAGCGCTCTTTTGCGTTTTGGCATTCCATATCTCCCTCAGGTTCGACGAACTCACCTCAATCAAACCCCAGGTATCAACTAAAAATGAACGAAATTCATTTATGATTCACTCTATTTATCTATTGAATCCAAACAGTTGATAATGAATAATGAATCACTATTCATTTTTCTAATCAAATCCGGCCAGGTGAACAATCCTGGGTCTTCGACTTCCCGCAACTTCCAAAAGAGATTGAACTAAAAGGTTATCACCCTATTCGTCATCCGGCTTTCCCATGTATCTACCCAGGACAACGGGAATCCGACCCCCGGCTGTATCATGTTAGGGAAGGGTGGATTTTAACTCACCCCGACGGGAAACTTATTTAAAGGTTTAGTAACTGAGATGTCTCACAACTGGCCTTGTTGGACTTACGGGCTGTGAGACGGTCTATTGAAGGTATTTCCATTTCTTTTGTGTGCTACCTTTAAAATGGCTTTAGAGCCAAAAATAAAGCTTGACATCTGATGAGTAATCACTATAATAGTTGTAAAGGCTATGAAAACAAGTTACTCAACCCCTTAATTAAGGAGGCTCAAAAGGAGGTAACCCACCCAAATGACTGAAGACGTTGCCTACACCCTGACCAAGATTCCCCGCGACTTATGGGGCTGGTGTAAGAACGAGGCCACCCTGCGGGACGAAACCCTAAACCAGTTTATTTTGTTGACTCTCCAGTGGGTCCGGGAAAATCAACCAAAAAAGGAGGCTTCACAATGAAATGCACTTCAGGTATGGGAACCCACGAGTACAGCCCCCGAGAGTGCCCCTTCTGCTACACCGTCTTTTGCTATTCCTGTTCTGGTGGTACGGGCGGCCTTGATCGATACGAACGCCCCGAGCTAATCGGAGTACTTTCCCATTATGAATCCTGGATTAAATGCCCCAAATGTGGCGGCCAAGTAGACCTCTGAACTCCCTAATTATCAAAGAACGAGCCCGCTTCGGCGGGCTTTTTTAATTCTCCGCCAACTCAACCGACATCGGCAACAGGTTCAACTTCTTTGCCATCTTATGACATCGGCTATAACTCACGCCTAATTCTGTTGAAGCATCCGCCATAGTTTCAGTGTCCCGCACGACACACTCCACAGCACATTTCAGAACCATATCCAGCTTAGGTTGAGGCAAGGCCTGGAGTACCAAAGCCATGGCTTCAAGGGCCTCTTCGGGGACTATTTGGGTTGACACATCTGACGGATGATATTGAATTTTCTTTTGTTCTTCACTGGGGGCGCTCAGGTATGCTTGGGTCTCTCCGCTGACAACCCGGTCCCTGCCAATATGGATTTCCCCAATGATATTTATGGAGACCCCGCGGGCGTTATCACCTTTAAGGGCTTCCTTTACGACCTGTTGGGCTATTTTAAGGTCTGTTATGATGTCGGTGGTCATTAATCCCTATCTCTTTTTGAGCTATTAAACTTAGCTCGGGCAGTTCGCAAAACCCGACAAAGGCGCGCTGACATACTTATTCGGCGCGGACCATCGATTTTAAAAAAATCATAGGAGAATTTCAAGAGATTATAGATAGTTACAGCTCTATCAGGAAGGCAGGAATAGAAATCCGCACTGAGGGGTATTTTTTGGCCATGTACGCGGCGCAATCTTTGAATCGGGTCCCACGTGGCACTTTTTACGCGTGGCCAGAAGCAGTATAGCCTGAGTTTTCTAACAAACTCAACATCTTGAAGACTACATGCCTTAAAAGAAATAGGACAGCGTAAATACTGTCCTATGGTGTACGGGCAAACCTGTGGTTGCTGAATAGTCATACACTGTAATCGAAAACGCGCCTCCTGTCAAGGGTTATTTTGGGTATGCTTTTTATGGCTCAATCCCTCTTTCCCGGGCGAAGATAGGACCTGCCATAGTTTTTCTCCGCCCTCCTTAAACACAAACAAGCACCACAGAAATCCAGCCACAATACAAACCGTACAGTTGATGAGAATTTCCAGCCATTTGGGTAGGTCATACTTGGTGATGAATACGCGGTGAATCATTCCGCTTCCCCGTCGATCATGGTGTCTTGCCACCACATTTCATGCATATCTGGTCTGCCCATAGACGTTTGGAAGAACATTTACATATATCCGGTTTGGGGAAAACCCTGTCAATGATAGCCAAAAACAAGGTTGTGTCCTCGTAATAAAAGTCTGAGTAATCTTGTTTAGACCATTTATTGCGAGTGTTAAAGTCTCTCCTGATACGTTCGATTCTATATCTTTCGTCGTGCAATAATTTTACTTTGTTTTTTGTATCCATTATTCCTCCTCATCCTCCGAGTACATAGTCTCAGGAGCCGGCCAGTAGGCGAACTCGTTTACCCTGCCCTCCCGCTGTGTTTCGATGGCCAGACAGGTAGTACACCAAAAAACGTTCACCCCTGTACTCCCTTGGCAATGAGCGTGGATCCCCCAGCCTCTACAGGTACGCCCAGTTTTAGACCTCTTGAGCTTGCGCTTCCGGGCAAGCCGGTCTGATTTCCAACGGTAGCCATATATTTCTGTCCACTTGTCGTTTAATTCCCGTTTCTTGAGATATTTAGCTATCTTAGCTTCTTCTCTGCACTCAGGCCGGGAACAATATATCTGGTTCTGGTTGAAACGTACATAGGGATGCCCACAATAAAGACAATAGACTGGTTTCATCCCAAATAACTGATAATCCTAAACAATACCGATATTGCCAGTATTGCGAAAAATATGTAGCCGATGTCACTCCATTTCATTTGATAATTCTCCTGTTTTAATATCAAACCCCTTCGGCCATTGGTGAGGTGGAAAATCCAGGCCACATTTAGTACACCAAATTTCATCGTAGTAATATTGCATACCGAATTTTACGATTTCGTCACAATAAGGACACCACAAATTCTCATATTCATCTGCTATTCGGCGGGTTATATGAATTTTCATCTCCTAATCCTCCATTCTTCCTTATCCCAAACTTTCTGATGCTTCTTCCACATCACAAAGGCGAGCCAGTGTATCCGATGTCTTTCCAAGTCATTCTTTGGCCTCCTTCCATGCCTTATAAATCGTTTTATCAGCAAGATCCCAAAAATGTCTGCCCAAACTGCCGCTGATCGCAGTCCTAAGGCGTGGGTCCGGGACTGCCTCAACATACTTCTCTTCATTCATCGGGTATACACTTTCAGGATATGGATTCTCTGGCCACCAAATAGGTCTGTCTTCATTCCTCATCCTCTAACCCTCCATTCTTCACAACTCAGGATTTTCATAGATGTTGCCAATAATTTTTAAGTTTCCCACAAAGTGTCCTACTGGCACACAATCACTTTCAGAATCTTCATAATCAATAACAAAGCAAGTATTTCTATATTCAACCTCTAAAACTTGTGGAACTTCATCACCATATATTGATGCCTCTACCCAATCGCCCTCATAAATCTCCTTCCCGTTTTTGTCGTGGAGGCCAATGAATTGAAGGGGAATCATCTCCACATAAAATTTTGATAACTTCGTATCTTTGCCGTGGATATTCACGAACCCTCTATCATCAGTCATTAGAGTTAATTGGTCTCTTCCCATTCGTTCAGCGGAGTACATCTTCTTTTGGGCTTTATGCCACGCCCGAAATTTAATTGCTTTCATCCCAAGTCTCCTTTGTGATCTCCTCGATTCTAGCCTGCCACCTCATGGCCTTCCCACCCCTCTTCAGTTTTCTTTTTGACCACCCCCACAACTGGATCCGGGCGCATAAAACCCATTGGGGCGCGTATTCGTTCTCCAAGATTTTCCTCTTGTGTGCCGCAAAATCCTGGCCGCAAGCCTGGATACCGATGATTCGGTTATCTGGACCTAGAGCTATTAAATCCAAAAACCCAAATAAATCCATGCGCTTACCGAACGGCCCGGCAAATGAATTGAAACGCTCAACAATATCACACAGGCATCCCTGCTGCCGAAGCTCCCGGAGAGTCCGCTGGACCGGTGAGATACCTCGTTTGACTCCCATTATGTCTTCCCCCTCTCCGGTAAGTCCCGGATTTGTTTGGCATATCGTTTGCGGGTATAATTAAATCGAGCATCTTTCCATTTCACATAATAACTTTTTGCACCCCCACACCAACCACCAGGCCATTTTAGGGGGCAGTATGTTAAACAACCACCACCCTTACCCTTCACCCATACACACAAAAAACAATATGCTTTTACGTGATAGTATCTACCCCCATTCTCTTTCCATTCCGGCCATTCTCGTTTCTGAACTGTTAACCCCGGATGCCGATACAACCAGTCCCAGAGTTCCCGATGAAGCTTAATAGCTCGTTTTTTTGATAGTCTCATGCCTTCTTCCCCATCCTCTCAAACAGTGTCAATAATACGCATCGTAAATGATAAATAACTCCTTCTATATTATGCCTTTTGTGTCCCTCCTGGATCTCTTCCTTGCAGATCGGGCAGATCATGTGGCCCTCCTATTGAGGAAACTCCTTTCTTTCTATTGGATATTGAGCATTCGGCTTGATAAACAAAGGTACTCCTGCCTCATCGCATTGCTCAATAATACTTTCAATCCATTCAGTTTTGGGTGGTTGAATCTTGCCGCCTGGGAGGGAGAGGCCGCCCACGATGACCCAATCAATTGCAGGGCAGGTACATTGACTCCCACGACAAACCCAAGACATCGGTTCATTAGCGTGTGGCATTTCCAGACAATGTATTGAGTGGCAAAAAAATTTACGCAAATTAATATCTGTCAACATCGGCTCAATGCTCACAAATCTCTTGGCCGCCGGGATCTGCAAAAAAATCGGTATCCGCTCGTCAGCGCGGGCCTGGTTCTCGACCGTACATCCAAGCCAGACATTAGGCCAGCCAGAACCATATAGAGTTAGAAGACGATCAAAATATTGTTTCATCCGAAGTGGTCTTTTGGTGAGAATTAAGAAAGTGTGGTGAATATAATCAAAGCCAATTTTCCAAAATACTTGGTCAATCCATTTAAATGGCACATCAATATGAAACAGATCCCCCATCGAACAACAGAAGATACGTCTGGGCTTTCGCCATTGGTCAGGTTGAGTGAGCCTATCTTTATTAAACGTCACCCGAAATGGATCATCCTTGGGATACCCGAACCGGCCACGAAGACGGTTGGCCATTCTTTTTGCGTAGCAATGCTCACACCCCTCTGAAATAGGAGTGCAGCCTGTTATGGGTGACCAGGTTGCATCTGCCCAGGAAATTTTTGTGTTATCTGCCATTTGGTTTTTTCCTTTTATTACAATCCATTGGATGCCTTTTATGGTGGCATCTTGAGCATAATGGTATAACTACGAGATGTTTACCAATCGTATATCCTTTATGGTGGTCGTATTCATGTCGTTTTTTTCCATCTCTGTGAATATGCCCACAATCTGAACAAGCTAAATCGTTTGGCTTTGGAATTTTCCCTGTACGAACTAATACGTTAACTCTGTGCCTAGCCTGTCTTTTATCTCCTGGTCTTTCAGGGTTGGGTAGCGGTCCCAGTTTTTTCCGGTTTTCAGTGGCGATTAGCTTGTAAGTTTTTTTGTAGTATGTTTTGAGATATTTTCGGCAAGATTGGGCATGTCCTGACCACCGACTTTTATCATAATTAAAATCAGTAATCTCATGCCATAATCTACACCCCGTACACCATAAATAACCCTTAAAGACATATTTTTTATATTCATCAACAGAAATACCTATCTTTTTTGCGGCTATTTTTATTGCGCCTTCTTTTGTCTGTGCCATGATAGCCTCCTTTTTTATGTGCTATCATAGTATGGTTTGAATGTCAACTAAAATCACACCATTCGATTTTGGTCATCCTTCGGCCCTCCTATTCCATGTACTTATTAGTAATCACTTTCCATTGGTCATGAAAAAATTGTAAACATTCCGGGCAATAATCTTCTTTAAACACTGGCTTTTGTTGGCCACATGATATACAGGTCTTTTCTAATTTTATTATCCTATCCATCACTCGCTTCCTGTGACGCATTTTCTAAAATGTCCCGCAAGATGCCCTCATCATTTTTTATTATTGAGGCAATCTTTTCAGGACGACAGAATATTGTCTGCGTCTTGCCACCTTTTTCGTTTTCTACGATAATAGTGAGTATTGTCATCCCGCCCTCCTATTCCTCTGGTGGTTTTTTACTTATCCTAAATCTATCTAATAATTCCGTGGCAATTCTCTCTCGGTATGCCATCCAATCTTCCCCAGAACGATTATGTGGATATTGATAGGCATCAAGGCCACAATTATGAAGAATTTCTGCCATATCTGTGATATGAATTATTCTGTCCATTTTACCCTCCTATATGTTGCCCTTTTTTGTAACGCTTATGTGTTGCACTTTTTGAACTATTCCACCCATTTTTTGGGGAAAGGGGGTAATTTTACCCAAAACTGAATTGCTCTTTCCATCCCATCCCAAATAGTCTTTGAGAATGTGTTTCCTTGTGCATCAAAATAATTTCTTCCAGTTACATGAGAAATTTTAGGCTCATCACCATTGAACTCTAAAACTGCCACCCTTTCCCACTTTTCAGGTAAAGCATCTTTTACGTTAATCCACTTCATGATACCCTCCTATTCCTCTTTCTTTGGTGGTTTTATAACCTGGATCACCTTGATAGATCGACAAGGCTCATGCGCTGAGGTAAAGACCTGGTGGATATCTTCACAGAAATCCTCTTCCCCTTTCACCACAAAGAGCGCCCCACAAGAACATTTTTCTTTGATTGATGTTTCCATTTTACCTCCTATCCTTCAAAAGCTTTCTCCACTAATCCCGTTTGTGACGGTTTGGGTTTCGTGTATCACAAGGCCAAGCTACTAATTCAATAATCTGCCAAACCGGTTTTCCTTCATTTTTTAAAACTTCAGCACACTTGCGGCATGTGTACATACCTTTGATTCTATTTTCTGTAGAATCAAAATACGTGTCATCTATAACCAAATATATCTTCATCTCCCCCTCCTATTCCATCACCTTTAATGTATTTTGGGCTAATCCCCAAGTTTTTATAAACATCGCTCAGGTTTATTTAAATTTTTTCTACCCTCACTTACAGTCATACATTCTCCACACGGAACATCATATATTTCATACTCATTTTTAGCAGATATCGTATATATTTTTGTTTGTCCAATAATCCAAACACCTTTACATTTTGGGCACTTACCTCTTATATATCTTTTCATATCTCTATCTTTACATCGGTTAATTGTTTTATCTCTTCGTTTTTTAAGTAAAAATTAAAGGTTTTAACTGGATAGCGTTTTTCCATAACTGGGAAAAAGTCCATGAATCTTTTTTCGACCCATTTGAGTTCATCATATGTTTGAGTCCCGATATACTCCCAACCGCCCAACGCTTTGATTGTATCCTCAATAGCCTTATCGTGATGAACCACCGTACTTTCAGAAAGTGCACTCATAACTTTACTCCAAGCCAAAAGTACCCTATCGCTCTCAGGGCCTTTCATTATTTCTATAAATTCAGATGGTTTAGGGAAAAACTTACAAGTTCGTATCAGTTGGTCAAAGGCTATTTCGCATTCCTTATCCGGATATGGTAAGAGTGCTTTCCAATATATATCCTTGAGCGTATCGGATAATTTTTTATCAAATAATTCCCCTAAACCTGACATATATTCCTTAAATTTTATTTCATTTTTCATTTTGGTGGCCCCCACTTTTTAAAAGATTCAATGTTTTGTCTTGTAATATCTGACACTTGGGTATCCAATGGCAGAAATTCATCCTTCCAACCACCTTTGTTTAACCAAGTAGCCGGATACGGTATATATTTTCCACTCTCCTTGATCCAGTCATACGATTTAACCGCCTCTTTAATTTTCTCCATTATCTGATCAATGAGTGCCTGATCTGGCTTGATCTTCATCCATGCTTTTTCTGCTTCTCCCTTGGATTTCTTTTTGGGGTACTTTAGCCAGAAAAATTTAAACGCTTGCGCAAGAGTCTCTTCTTCTCTTATCTTCTCTTCTCTACTCTCCTCTGCTTTTGGTGCGTCAGGTTGGCGTCGCTCTGGCGTCAGGTTGGCGTCAGGTTGACAACCATCATTCTCAAGGAACCCTAACTCTATGAATTTATTAAGATTTAGGGGTTTGGTCATAAAGCAGATTTTTTGAATTGCCTGGGGTGACGCCGGGATGACGCCATCATGGTCCGCGGCCAGCAACCACATGGCGACAAGTTGACCGCGTTCTGCATCTGTAAGTTCAAGCCATTCCAGATTTCTCATAACCCTACGGTGGACTTTAATCCATGGCGGTTGTCCCCGATCTCGTCTGTAAGTTTGCCATTTGTCCCAATTTTTAATATGAAGATATTTCACATTTCTTCTCCAAACAAAAAAACGGACATAGAAAGCTTCCAGGGTGGATAAGCGCACCCCCTACCATTCTCAGGTAGGACTTTCTATGCCCGTTTTTGTATTTGAAGTGTTTCATGAACTTATCAATTAATGGAATTCAACCCCCCTTATACCTTTTCAAATGTCAAGGAATTCCTTTAAACTGCCACTTCAAATATTCCTTCACATTATGTTCCCGTTCAGGTATGAAATCATCCTTGGCATCTTCAAATACAAACCTGCGATCTGTATCCAGCCATTTCCACCCGTCCCGGTATGCCTGTGCCTGAGAATGCCACACTCCGCTTTTTGTGGGGCCGGATATTATCCTAACTGGGTATTTCTCCCCCATTACCAGGGCCGCCATGACCGCCCGCTGCCGGCATTTGATTTGAAGAACCTGCGATGTACAGGAAAATAAAAAAAGGGTAATAAATAGAAGCATTAACAGGTTCATCTTCCTCCCTTTTCCGCCTGAGATGTCAAGAGGTTTTACCAAAGAATTTTATCCCACCAATGCACCATGAAAAGCATCCCTTTGCCAAAAAATACAATCACAAATGGAATAATAATAAATATGATAATCGCCCCAATGCTAGCAAACATTAAATATGCAAGAACTTTTCCTAAAATTGTTGCCCACTTTTCTTTTGATGTCATCATTCACTCACCCCTCCTTATCTATTTTCCCTAACTTCTTAGTCAAGGAATACAATTCAGGTTCCTTTTCTTCCCCTTGGCCCAAGGGTTTTTTAGGTTGTCACAAAATGGCTAGAATTGTCACCATAACTAAATAGAAAACAGCCAGTCCTGTGAATACTTCAATCGTCACCTCCTCACCCTCCCACCTTCACCCCCGGCATCAGTGGCCTGGTGTGCTGCCACATCACCACACTTCATTGATTTTAGTTTCTAAAAAACCCACAAAACTCTCCAGTTTAGTCAATCGATCAGCCAACTCGTCAATCTGGGCCTGGTACTCGGCCTCTTGGTTGATGTCGGGGCACCACGACGGCCTATCCCTGAATAAATGCTCAATGGGGTTCCCTGTGCGGCTACAGGTGATATTGTGACGGTCTGGACATTCGTTGCAGTTCATGGCTCCCCCTCTGCCAATATAAGATCATGTGGCGTAATCACCGCATTAGCATACGGGCCGGTAAATTCTACATATGGCTTGTTTAATGCAGCGATTACCATCCTCCTGAGTGCCTTGACCTCCTGCGCTGTCTCATGGTCCCGCAACTCATGGAAGAAAACGAGGGTGAGAAGCAGGAGGAATATGAAGATTTTGAAGATCATTTATTTTCTTAGAATCCATTTTAATATTTTTTTAATATCAGCAAACCAAAATAAGATTTTCAATGCACTTGGATGTTTTCTAAATATTTTTAATCTCCAAATAACTTTTGATAAAGGTCTTCGCCACTTATCAATAGCAGCCAGACAATACAACAGATTGTACCAATCATGTAAGTAATGCGATAATGCCTGGGGATTTTCCAGTTCGATTTTTTTCTTGATTGGAGTGTGTGGGAAGATTGCCAACCTATGTGTTGCTAAACTTGCATATGGCATTTCCCAGAGAAGCTTCAGGGTATTAATTAGATCTTGTTCTGTTTCAAACGGACAATCACTGATAAAATGATAACTAAACCCGATATTCCATTTATCCAAGTTGTGTGCAAATTCTTTTGCCATTTCTAATGTGAATGCGCGGTTATAAATTTTCAACATTCTTGCACTGCCTGACTGAATGCCTACGGTGGTTCGCAAAAGACCAACTTGTTTTAACTGCTTAATAGTTTTTTCAGTATGTAATTCAGGACGGAGGTGCCCACTGAATTTGATATTTCCTATTACCTTGGGATATTGTTCTATCCATTCAGCTAACCATTTTTTATCCCACGGAAAAACTTCATCTTTTAGTTTTATTCTGCGTATCGTAGGCCACTGACCCATTGCCCAACAAAGCTCTTCTATTATTCTTTTTGCAGGAATTAGGCGATATTTTGGGCAATGTATGTCATAAAAATCTTTATAGATAGTACGGTACATCCCTGACATACAGTAACTACATGACAAAGGGCATCCTCTCCCCGAAAATGTTTCGTAAATGGTATGTCTTTTCCAATTAACTGCGTGAGTGATCTCATTGTCTACTAAATATTGTATGTTATTATCATGGTTTTGGAAGGGAAGTTCTTCAAGTTCATTGATTGTCATTGGTGTATGACAGGGATTGCGGTTAATATGACTGTTAATTCTGTAAATAAGATTTTTTGTATTTTTATCTAATCCTCTATCCAGAACATCTTGCCACATTTTTTCAGCTTCTCCAAAACAAACATAATCAGCCCATTCCAATGCCTTTTCTGGCTCCAATGTCGGTCCCCACCCTCCTGCCAAGATAGATACATCAAACTTTTGTTTTTTGAGTTCCCGAGCTAACCATTCAGCAAATGGCATACCAAAAGTTCTTGCCGAAAAACATAATAAGTCTGGATTAAGTCGCTTTAGCAATTGAACTCCAACTTCAACATCTTTTTGTGTGAAAGGATTGAACGCCATTAATGATCCAACCAATTTACCATTTTGATAATACTCATAGTTCTGTCCATATTCTTTGCTCTTTATTTTACCTACTCCATGTGTTTTAAAAACAACCAATGAGCATTTGATATTATTTTGTTTTGTTATCGCCATCAGGGTGCGGACACCGATACAAGTTTCATCATAAAATGTAACAAATACAGGATTAGAAATTTTCATATTTACTCCTTACAAATTTATTATTGCAGGAACAACCGCGTTTGCCCCATATACAATAGAATGTTTATCGGGCTCTAGGGGCTGGCATTCTCCATCAACAGTGTATGCTCTCGGTATAATAGTGATTTTACCTTTAGCCTTTTTTGGCATTTCAAATTCCCAGAATCGCCAGGCATAATCAACCCCTGCATTTGTAAATGTTGCCAACTTAGGGTTAAATTTATATTTATTTTTCGTCTCAAGTTTGATTTGTACATAATCAATAGGACTTAATCCTCTTGTTACAATTCCATAAACAACTATAGATTGTTTTTTTTCTTGACTGACTTTCATTACCATTGCCTTGGGCCTCATTTCATGTACGGGAACCATTTTACCGTCAATTTTGTGGCCATAATACTCCTGTTGATAATATCCCTTGAACTCATCTGGAATTGCTATAATCTTATGTAACCATTTTATTTGTTCAGAACCATATATGGCAGGGATTACCAGACGCAAGGGATAACCATGTTCTGCTGTCAATGGTTGACCGTTCATGCGATAACATAAAATAGGTTCATATTGTCTCAACTCTTCAATGTTCCAGCTTCGAGCAAAGGATTCAGCGCTTCCTTTTATGTGTTGTAATATATTGTCATAGCCAGAATCCATGCCTTCAAATACCAACTCTTTGGCGTTTTTGGCTAAAGGAAGTTTATCTAAAACATCAAATAATTTTACTCCCGTAAATTGTGCAGTGCCTATCAAACAACCTGTATGTATCCCGGTTGAACGCAAAAGACTGATTATAAAACGCCACTGATTGGGATACATTAGTACCAGTAGTTTGTTGCGCGTCATTATTGACGCATAATGGATACATAATCTTTTAAGGTTGGTATATAAACTTTTTCCAGTGGTGTTTAGCTTGTTCCCGCTACACTCAAAAGTACAAACCCTTGTAACTTCAGGGAACTTCATTAACTCTGACATTGGGAGTATGATTGTGTTTTTAAAGCATCCAGAAAGTTTTAATTCCCAATATTTAGTGTATTGAGGTTGCCGGTGATGACTACGAATAAAAAACTTTTCTGTTGGAGTAAGAAATGAGTATAATTCCGAGAGATGCCATTTTTTTATGGTTAGAAATCCATTAGGACTATAGTGGGTCAATTGTTTATGTCTTGGGTAATTGATGATTGCTATATTTCTCACAACAGCCCCCTCCTCACTCATTTTTGCTCCTGTGGGTAAAGTAGCTCCCAGCGGGTTACCTGGCCGGAGGTGTAGTTTTCGATTTTTAGGGCCAATTCTGGAGATGGACGCCTTTTGCCTTCCAATATATAATAGATATAAATATCAGTCACTTGCAGGTCTTTTGCAAGTTGTTTTCGTTTGATTTTATCGTTATTTAGCCAATCGATGAGTTTCATGGAAGCATTATAAGCATAAAATGAAACAAAAAGTCAAGGGAAAAAATATTTTATTAAAAAGGTTGACAAACCGATAACAATATGTTTTGATGACTCCAAAATCAAATCCAAAGGAGTCCAAAATGAATATCTCAAAAAAGCTTGAACTCGCGGCGAAAACGAAAGAGAAGTCTTTCCTTAACACTATTCCAATTCCTCGAAAGCAATTCATGCAGTTAAACGCTTTCGCTAAAAAATACAAAATATCTAAATCCAAGCTAATTAGACTCATTATCGAAGATTTCATTGAAGGGCAGAGCACCGAAGACTGAGAAAGGAGTTCTGAGATGCCTAATAAATGTCCGTATTGCAATAAAAAATTGAAAACACTGGAATATTGGCCGTTGTGTTCTTTTCATTGTCAAGAATGGTGGAATTTACGCAAGGCACAGGTTTATTTGGCTTTTAAAAGGACAAAGCAAGAGGACCCTCCATGACCCCCCTCCCCCACCACGCGATAAAGAGAATAGAGAAGTGGCTGAAACATTCTAATCCAGATATCTGCCCATTTGCATATTTAGATCTATTTTTTGGAATAGAATTGTGTAGGCATCAATATTGTGACCAAATATTTCCGACATTGGGCAATCAGTGTCCGTGTGATGAATTCACTCTCAACTATGTCACCCGCCGCGCCCGAGCGGTGGTGAAGGAGTATTATGAGCGAGCCTGACATATTTGAGATATTTAAAAATAGCCGGTACGATCTGTACGAAGGCACCCAAAAAGTTGCTGAAGAGTCTGTCGCCAGAATCCCTGACTTGGTAGACTTTATTGATCTGCAAGCATATTTTGGCCGGACTGTCAGATACGTTTTACCCGACTCAAATGATCGTGTTTGGCCCCCTATATAGGGGTAAGATCCTATTAAAAGGGGCAAACGACAGAGAAGGGTTGGGCTTCCCGGTATAAAGGCAAGCGATCTCTAATAGGGTTGCTAAGTGTGGAGTGTTGATGGAAAACATCACCTCGCTTGCCCTAGCCGGGATTGAATCAAGCTTGCTCCGGTGACATGTTCATAGTCGAGACGACCTGTGGGTGAAAACCCCTTTGCTGTGCGTGTCACTCGGGGCAAGATTTTCGGTGAGGAGACAATGGTGGTTAGGGGTGGTGGCAGGGTTGACCTGCGTTGTCTCTAATCCGATTTTGAATCAAGCTTGTCCCGGTGGCGAAATTGGCAAGAGGCGTAATCTAAACCGGAATCGGCTGGTTGTCGGCCCTGGCTTGCTATTGGTAGACGCTAAACGGTGGTAGCCCGAAACGTCAAGTCCACCGCAACAGACGAGGGCGTGCGAGTTCGAATCTCGCCCGGGACAAGATTTTAAAAAAGGGGAAAGAGCAATAGTAATGCCTATACCTAGATGGAAAATATATCAGAGATTCTGGTACGGTATTTGGTATATGTCTGAAGAGTTTGGGATACCTTTAGGGAAATACGCTCCTTGGGTATTTCATCAGATGATTGGCAGCCGAAGTTATAAAAGAATTAAATAGGAATTAATCGCTTGCCTTAGTGGCCGAGGAGCGCGGGAGGGTCAGAAGGTGTGTCGAACGGACATCGTGTAGGCCTCTGGGGCAAGATTTTAAATCGTGTAGCTTGTGTGCGGCTGGTGGGTGCGACCTGTAGTACGAGATACGGTCTCGGAGACAGGTGCTAAGGGCGACAACTTTTGAAGGCCACTTTGCAGCAGATATCTGAGCTAGGTGCCCTGAAAGCCCTGCTTGGTTGAATGGTCAGGCATTCGCTGTAAATGCAGTCAACATGCTCCAGAGCAATAGCAGGCCAATAGTCATGGGCTGCACGATTTAAAACCAAAACCCTGTTGAAAGGAGGTGAATGATGGAAGGCAAAATAACGATCAGTAGTGAAGAGGTTAAGGCTTTAGTCTCAGACTGGGTTAAACTTAATGTGCTGATGGGTAAAGATATCCACATTGACAGAATTTTTGCAAAGCATTACGCCGGAAGTGAAATTGACGTTGAGTTCTCAAATGAACCGGAAGAAGAGGAGCCCAAGGAAGAATACAAGGCAGCATTTGAAGCCGATCAGAATAAAGAAGTTACGCCAGAATGATTTTGACTAAAACCGTGTTGAAAGGTCAACTTACATCACAACTTACATCACAACACTCATCTAGGGCCCCCGTCTTAGGGCGGGGGTTGGAGGAGGAAGAAATGATAGACATCAGCAAATTTGATAAAGGAGAGGTATTAGCAGCACTTTACAATGCCGCAAAACCTATAGGTTTGGGATTACTGCACTATGATCCTAAAGATATGACCAAGGAAGAGGCCGAGGTCTGTATTGTCGCGAAGACATATGAATATCCTGATGGTTCAAAAAAAACCGTTTTTGATTACCTGAAAGGTCGAGTAATAAAAGTTGACCTCTCAGGACACAACCTAGACACACGGCTTTATGATCGGGACAATGGAGAGGGCGCTGCGCAAAGAGCCATTGATTCAATCTAGGTAAAGATTATGCACACCCTAATCGGCCACTGTGTCCATTGTTCATGCCCGATTTACCGGGATGAGATCCAGGGGAAGACATATTTCACGGGGCCGCCGGACTGTCTGTGTGAGATTGAGCCAGAGGGTGGGTGGGATGAATTGCCTTGGGAGGAGGAGAATTAATGGAATGTCTTGAGTGTAATGGCACAGGAAATGAAATATGCGATAACCCAGATCACGGTTTTATTGAAGCAATCGGTCATGAGATAGGCCGTTTAGGCTGTCCCCTATGTGGGCATGATGAAGAACACCGAATCCCAAATACAATTTGTCATAAATGTGGAGCTTCAGGGAAACAGATTGAGTGTTCAAAAGAAGGGGGAGATGATGACAGAAGATGAAGTGAATGAAAAAAGAGAGAAAATCCTTAATAGGCGACAAAAGGTTTTTTGTCCACTTATCAATGACACGTGTCGCCTTGATTGCGAAGGGTTTTTTACACCTCGAAAAATACGTCGATATAAACAGAACGATGGTTGGATTCTGGAGGGTGGTTATTGCACTGCTGGGGCTTTACAAACCAACCGAGATGTAAATAGAGATTGAGTGTTCAAAAAATGAACATAGGGAGGAGAAAAACGGTTGAATTTCTGCAAAAAAATAGGAAATAAGTATTTTTGTTTGGCAAAAACCCGCGAGCAGCAAGCCCTATGCAGACCCGGCCAGATAAATCGGCTTGATGATTATTGCCAATATATGAAAATATGGACTTCAATATGCAATATTGGTGATTTAATAGAATCTGATCAAAAAAAATTAGATGAAGAGGCAAAGATATGAAAACCGGCCTACACAAAATGATCGAGAGTCAGTACCACCAGGTCAAGGCCTTATCCAAGTCGGGAATTCACCGCATTCTGCGTTCTCCCGCTCATTTCCGCGTACCGGTAAAAGTCACGGATGCTATGAGATTGGGCACTCACACTCATGTCGGTGTTTTGGAGGAAGAAAGATTCAAAAGGGAGTACGAAGTCCTGCCCGAAGATTTTGATGGCCGCACGAAGGCAGGGAAGGCCCTCGTGGCCCAGATTGAGGGCAGGGGCAAGATCCCCATCAAATACAAAGATGCAATCAATATTGAGGGCATGAAAAATGCGGTCTGGAGTGATTCTGATGCTAAAGATCTCTTATCTCATGGCGAGTTTGAGATATCGGGTTTTTGGACTGACCTAGGCTCAGGTATCTTGTGCAAAATGCGAATCGATTGGCTCAACAAACGAGATCGGATCATAGTCGATTTGAAAACCACAGGAGATGCTCGTTATTTTAAATTCCTAAATCGCGCCTACGATAACGGATACAATATTCAAGCCGCATTCTATCCTTGGGGACTCACAGAAATTACTGGAGTTGAACACCGGGAGTTTCATTTTATTGTGGTGGAAACTGAGCCCCCCTATGGCGTCCAAGTGTACCCTGCAGAGGAAGAAATGATAGAGGATGGATTGGCGGAAGCGTCTGAAGGTCTCAAAATCTATAAAAGGTGCCTGGAAACGGATACTTGGTCCTGTTATGAGCCTGCAACACGAGGGTTGGGTGTGCCGGGATGGAAGAAGAAGAAAGAGCAGATGATTTATGAGTGAGGAGAAAATGGCATACAAAAAGAAATATCGACCTGGGAATAGGATATATGAGGTTCTATCTGTCGTCTGGGCTGTTGAAAATGAAAAGTGGCTCTATTTAAACCATAAGCCATTGCATCCAAAATTTGTTAGCAAAATGCCATTGGATACAATTATAGCTTTCTTAAAACGAGGAGCATTTAGAACTGCACTTTTAAACAAGGAGGGATGAAAATGAGTGACCCACAAAGAACCTGTTATACCTGCGGTAACTTTTCCCTCTGTTTTATACGCAGAAAAATGGACGAGCTTACCCTCGACTGCATCCATTTTTTTGATGTAGACAATTCAGGCAAAACCCCAGGATTTTGGCAGGATTTGTTTATGACTTTGGCTAGTATATGCACAGAATATAAATTTAAAAAGGAGGAATGAAAATGGAAGAAACAACAAATCGTGAAAAGGCTCAAGTTCCAGCGCCCGCATTCAAAAACATTGAGTTGACCAAAGGAGTAATGCCAACGGACTTTGAGGACGTTACAAGATTTGCAGCACTGGTACACGCCTCGGGTCTTGCGCCCAAGGGTTTTGATACAGCCCAGAAATGCGCGATTGGAATCCTGACCAACATGGAGATGGGGCGGCCTATCATTACCGGCCTTCAGGACTTGGCTATTATCAATGGAAAATGCGGCATCTATGGCGGCGCTACCATTGCCATGATTCTTGCATCTGGGGAGATGGAAGAGGGATATCCCATTGAAAAGGAAACGGGCACACCGTATGAAGATGATTGGACGTTCACCTATACGGTCAAGCGCAAACGTCGCCCCGAAGCCACAGGGAAATGGACATGGAAAGATTCTAAACGTGCAGGTTTTGACGAGGTTGATAAACATCTTCCTTGGGCTCGTTTTCCCCAACGTATGATGCAGTGGAAAGCTCGCGCCTGGGTGAATCAGGATCAGTTCGGGGACATCCTCCGGGGCATGAAAACCGTGGAAGAACTACACGATTATGTGGATATGGATGTTCAATCTAATGGCACTTTCCAAAGGCCCCCGCCACCTCTCAAAATCAAAGGTGAGAAACCTAAAGGTGAGGTGGTGTATGAGATTCATGGAAAGGACACCGTCGACCAAACCAAACTCGCTGAATTCGATCAACTCCTCAATAGTTATATAGGCAATGAATTTTCAGAAGCCGCAGAAGACGAAAACTTCCCTGAGCAAGTAATCACTGATTTCATTCAATTGTGCGCCGACACCTATAAAAGCACTCCCGACCAGATCAAGGTGGAGGCCGTGGCCGACTTCGATAATTTCTGGAGCAATCTCAAACCCCGGATTGTGAAGGCATTAAAGTCAGAGGAAACTCCCCCGCCCATAGGGCCATTCCAAGAGAATCCCCCCCCATCTGATGAATATCTGAATGGCATAATGAAGCAGAAGGGGCAAGATGAGCCCCAAAAACGCATTCCAACCCCTTCCGAAATAGTCCGCAAGCAGGCGGAGGCGGTCAAAGATTGGGTATCGATTAAAACCCCCGAGACGCTTAAAGCCTGGGTCAACCTGCCAGCAAATCTTGTAGACATCCCAACGTGGCCTAAACCCCAACAACTCAAACTGCAATCCAAATGGCTCCGGTTCGGATTGAAGTCTGAAGATTTCCCCATCTTGATTCCCCCGGGCGAGAAACCCCCACTTGATGTCGGTGCAGATTTTGAGAAGCCAGACTGGAAGGAGGCCCGACAGAACGGACTCCCTGACCATGCTATCATGTGCCCGTATTATGGCAAGGAACGAAGTCGAGAGGAGTGTGACGAGGGGTGTCCAAGCCAGGATGGGAAGAAGTGTCAATACTATGTGGAGAAATGGGGGAAGGAGGCACCATGAAACTGCTCTCCCGGCTTTTTGGCTTTGGGATACTCTTTGTAATAACTGCTATGGCGAGTGCGGGGTACAAACTGTTGATAGGGGTAGGACATAACACTGGAGATAACATATCAATGCTTGTTGATTTTATCTTTTTTGTATCACTAGGTATAGCGGTAATTTTGCTTTGGTTAGGAGAGGAGGCAACATGAAACGCATATTAATTTTCATCGGTCTAAAACTGGCCGAACTGCTGGCCCTGGGGGGAATAGTGGTGGGGTTGGCCTGGGTGGGGCATTATCTTGAACACTCCTTTAATCTTTCCGATAGATCCCTTGCTATATGGAGAACTGAGACAGTTTTGGGATCATGGGGAGATTTAGGATTAAACATCGTAACAACAGCTAATGTTTTTGTTCTTCTTTTAGTTCCATTAACAATCTTAGGGCTTGTCCTTATAGGTCTATTTGGTCTTTTTCTAGCCAACTGGAAATGGGCCGGGAAGCTGGTAATCATCCTCGCGCTGGTGGGGGTTGTGGGATGTGCAGCTAAACCTAAACCGACTACTGTGGATTATATCCGAATCACCCCTCTACCTATGTTTGATGGTAGTTCAGGTGTAACAAGAATCCCAACTTTTCCGTTTAATAAGTAATCCTGCTCAACCCCACCCAGACCCTTTGGGTTTGGGATAATATAAAAAGGAGAAAATTTCTCCACATAGAGCTTAGCCGTTCTTTTATAGGGGTTGGGCAGGATTTTTAAAAGGAGGTAAAATGAAATGGATAAAGAAACGATAGGTTTAGTACAAGCAATATCAGGCCGATCAAATCACTCTGTTGCAGTTAGCGAGATACTTCGCAATAAATTAACTATTATTGGAAAAGAATTAGGTTTAAGTAGGGCGCGACTTGCCGGACTCATTTTGTATGATTTCGTAAAGGCGTACGAGGAGGAAAAAAAGAAATGAAAAAGCTAATTGTTATTTTTTGGATCACCTTTCTATTCGCACTCACCTTTCTATTCGCACTCACCCTTACTCTTCTCATCGGGAGGGCGGAGGCGGACCCTTTGAGTGATGGTTGCAAGGAGAGTTCAGATTGTACTTTTGCACATATAGGAAGCCATAACACACAAAGGGCACAAGGGATTAACCCATATACATTGAAGCTTCTATGGAAATGTCATGAGGAAGTAAAAAAAGTGGGTATTGAACCTCTTGAAATTCTTAAGATAGAGCCTGGGTGGACTATTTTTGATCAAGAGGGTTGGTGGATTTGGCTCAAAAGAGAAGTTTGCGAGGAGGTAAAATAATGGCTATTTTAATTATGGAGCATATTGTTACCGCCCTACTCGCAATTGCTACCGGGATAAGTATCGTAACGATAGGCATACTTATTTGGGAAAGTAGAAAAAAGGAGGCACCATGAAACGCATAATCACAATCTTGGCAATCGTGACCCTGGCCCTGTTGTTCGGGAGGGCCTGGGCGGAGGAATTTAAGGTAGGTGACAGAGTTCGAACCACTCATGAGCATGATCACGGTCTGAAGCCGATTAGAGGAGTAATTATATCACTTGAGACAAGAGACAATGCGACTCCTCTTGCTACAGTCTGTGTTTCTGGAAAATATGATCCTGAATATATAGACACATCTTGGCTGGAGAAGGAACGTCACTCTGTGTGCCCAGGAAAAAAATGGGATTGCCCCGATTGCCTAGAGCCTGAACCCAAATGCCGCACGGATGCCGTGATGGTTCGAGCATGGAAGGTAGTTGGCCTTTTACAGACCGATCCAAATTGGAAGATAGTCGGAAGTGCTGAGATAGAGAATGAATTCATTGGAAATTTCAGGAGGCGCAGGTATGATACTTATGTCTGGCTCAAAAGAGAAATCTGCGAGGAGATAAAATGAAAAGGCTAATAATCAATTTCGTACAAGAATTTGATGCTCGGATAAGCTGGAGGACTGTCGCCATAATTTGGGCTGTTGCTTTGGCCCTCTTATTAGTGGGGAAGGCCTGGGCGGAGGATGACGAACACATTTGGACGGAATACCGCTACGATCCTCCTGGTGAACGGCATTGGCTGGTGACATCAGGAGTGACCAAGGCCACCAAACCTTCCGAACCATCATGCCGGGAGCAGTGGAATGATTGGTATAAGAAAAAAGATGCCAAATGTTTTCCATACACCTGCGTGGGAACTTATTCTCTTCAGCCAAACTGCACCCGCCCACCGGCGATGTGGGAGTTTGAGTTCTATCAGACTCGACGAGATATTAAAGTTTTTGTCAATGAGCTTCTCTCGGTACATCCAGATTGGAAACTTAGTCATTGGCAATGGGTCGGGATAGATCAATATTACAGTGTTATCCTAAAACGCTCACTGGACAGATGGGAGGATTGAGATGGATGAGAAAATATTAGAAATTTTGGCAAAGGTGGAGGGCATTATCGCAGAGAAAAGCCCTGTGATTTGGAAAGCATTTATCAGACAGCATATTATTAACGGAATTCTGACTTGTGTGCTGATACTTGTCGCAATCATAGGCATGTCGTATGGCTTTGATGTGCTTAAAAGTGAGCCTAAATGGGCTATGAGCGGTGATGATAATGCTGGGGCCGTGTTCATTCTTCTTGTATTTGGAATAGTGCTTATGATAGGAGTTGTAGAGTTCTTCTCATGCGGTCTCACCAAACTCGTAAATCCCAAGTATCATGCCATTAAAGATTTGATGCCAGGGAAGAAATAAAAAATGAAAACACTACTAACCATTTTAGCCCTGCTGTTGCTAGCAGGAACGGTGAGGGCGGAAGACTCAGGAGTAACAAATCCAGGATTTTTCATAGTTAAGAATCGAGAAGATTTAGTAAACTATATTGCAAAAATAGCCAGCATAATAGATAAAATTGAAAAACCAACTAAGATAGCATTGTTACGTAAAAGAGTGGCTGTCGTTCTCTATAGTTTGGCAGGGGCTATTCGATTGGGAGATGAGGCAACACTGGCGGAACTGGCCGCAAGATATTCTGCATTAACTATTGAAAAATATCAATCGTTAAAAAATAAAGACAGTTTTTAGGTGGGAGGATTAGATGACAATTGGAGATCCATATACTTGTACAAAGTGTGGAGAAACTTTTTTGAAAGCAAGTCCTGAAGAAAAAACAGAAGAAGAGCTTCACGAAAATTTTGGGGATGTCCCTTTAGATAAATGTGCCCTTGTCTGCGATGATTGCTACAAGATAATTATGGGTGGATTCAATTAAACCCTACAAAAGCATGGGGAGGAGAATATTTGAAGAGGAACAGAAAGATCGGGATCGGAAGTATGATGAGTGGAGAACCCGAGGGGAATAACCTATTCTATCTTCCCCCCACAAAGCCGTCAATCCAGCCAAATTTATAGGCGTCACGGCCTGACATCCAGAATTCCCTCTTTTTGACCTTCTCATTGATTTCATCAAGGCTCATGTTGGTGACTTCACTAAGGCGGCCATTGACAACCGTTTGGAGATGCCGCAGGATGCGAGCGGCCTCTTCCTTGTCTGATGGACTTTCTATATTTAAACCCGAGAAACTTTGGATCTCATGCCACATTATGCTAGAATGAGTTGAAGCATTCCTAAATCCTTTAGATCCATTGGCAAGAATATAGGCTCCAGCGCTTAATGCGAATCCGTTCACCTGTGTTTCAATAATTTTCCCTCTGCCTTGCCAATATTGCATCAAACCGACTATGCGATGTGCGGCAAAAAGGCCCCCACCAGGACTCTGGATTTCCATGATGACACGATCAAGGTCATGTTCGATAAACAGGTAATCAAATGCTTCTTTTATTTCTGTATCTGAGATGTTGGTCAACAGATAGTACCCCACCATTTCCCCATCTATTTCCCTGATTTTAGTAGCTCGATTGGGATAATCCAACAAAGCATCCGGGCGGGCCTCTTTGAGTTTACCAGTGGGTACGGAATGGCAAAGCAAACAAGATTCGGTCATTTTCATCACTGGGCACTGCTGCTGGATCTCTTTGGGTGGCTCCTTGTCTTCGCCTTTTGCTATACCGTTCAAAAAAATTGACAGGGCCATAGCCAGTAGAGCAAAAACCAACCACGGACTGATGTTTTTAATCTTTGTTTTCATGACCTTTTTCCTTTAACTGATTTTTCGGTTCTCCAAATAATTTAGTGCATATTATGACTCTATCATGCTGTCTGATGTAGGCATCATAATTCTCTTGGGTTATCTTGCCGTCCTGAAGCCAGATTTTGACCAAAACAAGCATACCTGTAAGCCCATTCCGTCCAGTATGTTGCTTGTCGTCACAAGGCTTGTCACTCATTTTTCTATGCCATTTTTTTTGGCTAACGCTAGGGTACGTTCATCAATACGGGCTACCATTTCGCCCATCACGACAAAGCCTTTGTTTTGCGCTTTAAGTTCTTGTAGGGTTTCAATGAAGGTGTCAACATGGACTTTGCAAGTATCCTTATCTTGTTTCTTGTCTATTTTCCCGTTCATGAATCTCAGGACTAATCCCAACATACCCAGCGTACCTCCGCCAATTGATATTTCAATCCAGGGTACCATTATCTGTACTCCAAAAGTATGGTTGGTCGATTTTCCCTGATGAGCGTAGATTCTTTAGCCTTTTTTCGTTTGGCTTTGGCTTCTTTCCTTCGCTTATAATAGCTACTTAAATCGATTCTTAAGTCCTTATTTCCCTTTTGCTTCTGCTCTTTGTTCCAGTTGCTTATCTCTTTCCGTATTTCATCCCTTCTCTTTTCGTCATTATCGCCTATAGCATTAAAATATCTATTTACAAGGCTTAATTTTCGGTCACGACCCGAGATAACGAATTGGCTTATCGCAACAGGGGTGATCATCCTTTTTAGTTTTTTTATACCCTTAAATTCTCCGGTTGTTTTGTAGGTTTCACCCTGTACAATTAAAGTTAAAGCAATGCCTAAATCTTCAATATAAGAAACCGTTCTGCCTGCGACTAAAAACATTCTTGGCCCTAGCGCCTGAATCAACGTAGTCGCTTCCCTGTATGCCTTTCTGATCATCTTACTGATAAACCCCTTATCCTCATCGCCCCCAATCATACCGAACATCAACATTGCAAAAGCGGTGACTTCTACCAACCGATATAATTCCAATATAGAGTTTTTGTATTCCTTTGAATTTGGTTTTTGAAAGGTTATCTTCTTGCCCAAATTGTTGAGGTTTTGTATGGTAGTTCTTAAAATTGGAATAGCCCATCTTTTATATTGAGTATAAGCTTTCCCCTCCGGGGTTGCACCTATAACAGAAGTCATTCCCTGAACCATCCTGTAGCGACCAAGCTCTACCCTCAATGCAGACAACCTTTCAGAAGAGATTGTTCCTTTTGCAAATTCTTCCCCGGACAAAGACCCAAGCAAGAAAGTTTTATTAGACCTTACAGAGGCATCTCTGAATAAAACAAATATTCCCTCCATTAATCTATCCCCAATTTTCTTTGCTGGCTCTACTAATTCTCCCCAAGGGTTTTTGCCTATAAGATTCCGATATTTCTCTATAATAGCCTTACCTTGTTTTGTGTTTTGCCTTATCTTCCCAACGGCGAATCTTTTCTTCCCAAGTAATTGGTATGTTGTTATTTGTTCTCCGATTTCCGTGGCAACACTAACGGGGATATTGATTCCTAAATCTCTCAAAGATGTAAACATTTTAATAGCCCTCAATGCGGCATCTATTTTACCGCCTTGCTTGGCAACCAGGGTTACATGACGTCCCTTTTGAGTATTGAGCCACTCTTTGACAAATTTGATCAGGTTGCCGTGCAGAAGCAAACCTTTTTTTGTTAGACCTCTCGGCGTGAGGGCATAAGCGTAAATATCAATCAATGGAACTATCTCGTCCAATGCCTGCTTTTTTTTGAATGTTCTCATATAAGTTAAAAACGCTTCTACAACATTTTCGGTTGGTTTCAGTCTCCCGGTTCGGTGCATGGCGAACTTAAAAAACTTATCCATTGCTAGAATTTGTCCGGTATCTCTGTCCAGTATATTGAAACCCTGCTCATCGAGCTTGTATGATTCAAATTGTTCCTTGATGGCTTTTATAAGGCTATCTTCTTTAACGGCCTCTAATATGCCTCTCCTTACATGAGTAAAGTAATTCTGCTTCCCCATATTCATCGCTTCAATTTGTATTAAATAATTCATGGCATCCGAAAAGTGTTTAACCATATACCTGGCAAGTGCAAACTCTTCCGGGGATAATTGAATACCCTCCCCTTCAGGTGCCTCCATAAAGGCTCTAATTTTTTTATGTTGGGGAATAAAAAATCCGACTCCCTTTAATTTTTTGGCCAAAGCAAAAACCTCTTTTTCTATCTTTAGATATTCAGCTTCCGAAATAAGCATTCTTGAGGTCGTTTCTTCAACCATCATTCTGTAGAAAGAATTTCTTTCAGCCAACCCGGTATCGTATCGAAACCTATCCCATTCTGATACCCTGATATTTTGTAATTGTTCAACAGGGACTCCAAGTTTTTTAGACAATCGTTCCCTAGCTTCGCGCCATGTTTTGATCCCCTTTAATTCTGTTCTATCCACTACTTCTAATTTTCTAACCGATAGAAATTCATCACCTTTTAGAAATGGTTCCAGTGCCTTATCAAGTTTTCTGATCTGCTCAACAGTCATATTTTTTAGGGTTGGGAGCTTCATCGCTTTACGTAGGTTTTCGATATCCAGCTCTTTCTCCATTATCTGCGTCATCAACTCATTCATTGCCTGACGCCTTATATCGAATTTCTCAGCCCTTATTCTTACGCCGTCAATATATTGCTTGAATTCATAATCAGTCATTAACCGAATATCTCTGCGAGAAATCTTCCTCAGTTCAGCATCGGTCAAATTGAAATAATCTCTTACAGCCTTAACCTTCTCTCGCCTTCTTTTCAATTTTTGTGCTTCTGTCAGTCCTTTAGGTGTAGGCTTTCTTTTAGCTTCCCATGGAGGCGGTCCTTCCTTCCGGGCTCTGACTTTTTTCTTTAGAAGCGGTTTCTTTTTCTTTTGTTCAACAACCTTTTCTATCTTTTTTGTTTCTTTGTCCTCATACTGGTCCAGCCACTCATCGGCCCAGACTTTAGGTTTGGGTTTGGCAAGCAGAGGCTTTTTCTTTGCGGGGGGTCTTATTATAACTGCCCCGGCCTCACTCCTAAGTATCCTTCTTGCATCATCATAAAGCCCACGGATAAACCTCTTCACCTTCTCCCAAACGTCGGCAAAGATACGCCTCATCTCGTTTTGGAAGGCAGAGAATGAGGTATGACCTCGGTTTATGGCTGATTTGGATACATTCAGGAGATCGGAGTAGAGGTCGGGGGAATCTGCCTTGAGCTTCTGGAAGGAGATGGAGCCCTTTTGGTTTTTGAGAGTGTCAAATAGGTCTTTGGTTTCTCCCTTCTTGGGGCCAAGGAGAGTCTCTTGTTTTCCAGTGGTTGGAGCAGCAATCTTCTCGGTAGGGATTACGGCCTTGGGCTTTTCGCCCGGGGGAGGAATTGCACCTTTTGCCTTTGCCTCATCTCGTTGCCTTGCAGCCTTCTCAGCGTCAGTGAGTTCGTCCGGCTTGAGTTCAAACTTCTCCTCTGCGCGTTCCCCGGTCATCCAGTTAAACCCACTTTCATCAGTAACATCGACCATTTGTTCTGCAATAAGGTCATTAATATCGTCTGCCTCTGAAATTCTCATGGTCAGGTTATCAACAATGGCCTGCATAAGATCCTGATCAGACGAGCCTTTAGGCAACCATCCAGCCTCAACGGCCTCTGCAACTCTCTCATCAAGACCCATTGCGCCCTTCTTCCAGAATGTTGGGGGAAAGCCGGGGGCAGCGACTTTCCGTTTTCCCTTGAGTTGCCATCTGATGTCTGACAGTTCGCCCTTCCAGGTTGGGTCTGCAGGGTTGACTCCACCCACTATATTAAGCCACTGGCGGAAGGTACCGGCCTTTGCTGCTTTAGCCCTACGTTCCTTCTGTATCTCCCCTTTTTTGATTTCAATGAGGGCTTCAGGGTCAGCCTTCTCAACCACCTTCTTGGGTTGGGGGGTGGGCTCTTTGGGTTTGAGATCGGGGTACTTGGCCTGTGATAGTTGTTGTTTGGCTGATCTAATATCTTCAGCACCACCGGTACTTTGTATTTTCCCAGTAACATCACTTATATCCCATATCATTTCCCTCCCAGCGGCAGCTCTTTCAATTGCTTGATACTGTAAGGCAGTCGGCTCTTTCAGCAACTCAAAGCCTAGCCATTTTCCCATGCCTATTAATCGAATGTAGCCGGTTTCCTGCATAAATTTATGGATGGGGCGTTTTGTTTTAGTGAATTGAAAGGCTAAATTGTGATGCGGTAATTTTGGATCAGTTAATAGTCCTTCTGGTGTTACATATGGATTTTGATGTTCGCTTATGGCCAGTTCACCTCGAAATAATTTGATACCTTTTTCAAACTCTTTTACCTTTGCGGAAGGCTCTCTCTCAGCCTTTGCGGGGAGCTTCTCCTCCAAGGTTTCGCGTGCAACCTTCTTAAACTCATTGGCTACGGCCATTAAAGACACAAAACCCCTTTCAGTCCCTTCGAGGCCTTCTATATTGTCACCTAAGTCCACCTCATTTAGTCCAACATCCGCCCAAGTCTCTCCCGGCCTTCGCTCTAATCCCGTTAAACGCTTAACAAGCCCATCAAATTTCTTTTGTTGTTCTGGAAGTAACTTGTGATATGTATCTGTCCAAAAATCTTTGTTTACTTTTTTGGGAGAAACTCCAGCTTCTTCTAGGTTATCTAAAATGGCTTGACCTGTTTCTTCACTTTTTAGTCTATCCCCGACTTTTGCCAAAAATGCTTTGTAGCTATCTTCCGCTTTTTTTGGCGTGGGCTTCTCCTCTAAGGTTTCACGACGAACCTCTCCCGTCTCCTTCACCTCAATCGGCTTCGAAGGGAGTTCACCCGGGGGAACCTGAATCTGTGTGGGTTCGGGGAGGGCTTTCGGAGGGGCAGGGAGTGCTTTGATTTTCTCCACATCAATAATGTCCGTTTCAGGGATAGGCTTCCCAAAATCAATGACTTCCTCAATCGGCTTACCTAAGCCAATAATGTCTTCAGCCGGTTCACCCAACTCAATAACATCCTCTTCCTTGCCCTCCAGTTTTGCCGCCTGTTTGTCCACGATAAGACGATTTACCTCAGAAATAAGGCCCATCTCCCTGATACGCGGGCTCTCCTTGAGTTCCATGAGCCTTTCGACTGAGAGTTCGGCCATGTCTTGGAGCATGGCGGCGGGGGGGGCGGTTGAGGCGATAGGTGGACCTTCACGCCTTCTTTGAGAGGGAGCCGCAAGTCCCAATAAGGCCCATGGGGCCGTCAAGGTTCCCTCGTAGGCCCCTTGCTTGGTAGCTTCCCATGCCTTGTCTGTAATTTTGTCCCATTTTTCCAGAACTGTGGTATCGGGGTTCTCTGCAACCACATTGACAATCAGATCGGGATAAGCCTGGACAAATTCTGTAAGCCATTCGGCTCCAGCGGCTCCACCCATATTTTTGAGTCTTTCAAGGATAGCTTTTTGGGGTTTAAATAGTTTGGTAATTCTGCCCGCACCGATCTGTTCAAGGGGAGCCTGCATGAGGCCGTTAGCTATCCCTGCCCATATAGCTCGGTCAGGGTCTACGCCTTTTTCTTTTAAATTCTCATAGGTGCCACCCGCAATCTGGGCAAACATGAGACTACCGCCAGCAAATGGTCCTGCAATCATAGTAGCGGCTATCTGGCCCATGATCTGAGGCGCGGTAGAAACAAAATTCTCCATCCATCCTTTTGGCTCTTCATCTGGCCGGCGTTGAAGAATAGGAGATTGAGCTATCTTTTTAAGAGCGCCTACCGTCTCAGGGTTCCAGTTCATAACTTGCTGAGATATCCGAGGATTTAGGTTATAGACTGCTTCGACCTCTTCTGGGCTAATCCCTGCTTTCTCCAGATTTCTGAGGTGGGCTTCACCGACTCCAGCAACAAATGAGGTGATGGTCCTGCCAGCTTCCCGGAGACCACCCTTGAATGCCTTGCCGTAGCGTTCAAGACGGGGAGGTTGCTCTGCTTCCACTTTGATTTGATACGCCTTTTCCATCTCCTCCATGCCGGACGTTTGGCGCTTTTTGGTCTGATATTTCGCCTCAAAACTTTCGGCTTCAGTAGGGTTGTAATCTAATAGTGGCATAAACTATCTCTTTGGGATTTGACCTCTCACTTTAGGACTTTTTTCGGGATTAGGGCTAATGGCTCGTTGATGTGCGTCTTCTGGCGAAAAACCCTGTTCTCGATACATTTCATAGAGTTCCTGGGTTGCAACATCTGAAGGCGAGGGTTTAATGACTTTCTTCCGATACCGCGCATCTTTCTCGACATCTGTGGCCTTGTCATACCACTCAAGGTATTTGGTGGCTTCGTTAAACTGTTCTTTTGTGTAGTTAGTGAATTCAGCTTTTTTCAGGTAATCATTTCGTATAGATTGGTATCTCTTTAAATCAGTTTTCTCCATCTCGGTACGCTTCCGGGCTTTCGGTTTGGGAGGTTTAACTGGCCTGAATGCCTTCTTTTTCCCAACGGCTTTCTCTGCTGGCAGAAAGCCTTTTTCTGTGGCATAAAGCTTAGGTTCCTTTCTCCCCAATACCGCCTTCTCCAACTGAAGCAACCTCTTCTGAGTAAAATCAAGCCCACCTTTCATGTGTGTTCTGCCCTCTTTCCCGAGCAGACCGGAGAATTTATTGTAAAGCTCCTGCTTGGCCGCCAACTGACGTCTTTCATAAGCAAGGGGGTCTCTATTGGCTTCCGCCAAGGCCTGTATCGCCCCTCCTGGGCCTTCAACTCCTTCCATGCCTTCCCGCCCTGCTGCTTCTTCAAGGAATCGTTTCCCATCAGTGAGGGACCCCACCATCCCGCCTATTACCGGGCCGCTTCGTTCAAACTCCCCCATGGTGATCGGTTTCCCATTTCGCATGAAATAACCGTCCTTATACTCCACATTGTCACCAAACACCTTGGCAATCTTGGGAATGAGTTTTGTTGACCAAATTTTCCAACTAAGGGGTAAATCAGCAGTAATGTCAGGGATATAGGCAGGTTGCATCTCTTGTTCACGTTTGAGCTGTATCTGCCGGACGTTCTCTTCCAAAACCGGCTGCTCAAACTTCTCAAACTTGGCCTGCTCATACGCTTGCCGAGCATCTTGCCGCCGCCCCGCGCCTATGTTAGTGAGGCCCCTTTCCAGGGTACCACCGAAGCCCTGTAAGGCCCTTAATACCTCGTTTGCCATGCTAGACTCCTTTTAAACATTCCAATTGTACGACACAATCCCAGAAATCCCATCGTAACCCACCAGGAACTCCTGAACTTCCGCTTGGTCTTATACCTGAGAAACCACTCGCCGTAATCCACCATACGGTCGACAAGGAATTTCTTGGTTAATCTCTTTATAATCGGATACTTATGGATATAAGGTGCCACTTTTGACGCAAAAGCATAATATCCAACCAAAGTCGGCATATCCATGTATTTATCCCGATATTCCCTTGATATTTCAACCTCATACGAGTCTTCGGAGGTACAGGCGGAAATTATGATACATCTTGCGCCTATGAGGCCGGCGACTCCCCCGATAAACCCACCTATTACGGCTCCCCATGGTCCCCCCATGGCTCCTTTTGCCGCTCCTGCCATGATTCCACCGCCTACGCCCAAAGCTGTCGAGGCTTTTTTGGAGGCTCCCAATGCCCGGGCCCCCACGGCCAGTCCTCCGCCGACTAAAGCGCCTGTGAATGCGCCAGAATATGGGCTGACTTTAGGCCCTACAAGCATACCCTCCGCAGTCATGCCCTGCATGGATCCAGCTCCAGTTGTGGGGCCACTGACGGCTGGGGTCCCTTCAAACCCAAGAAATGACTTAATTCCCGTTTGGGTAGCCGCAGGAAGGCCCTTGTAGCCAAGATATCCCTTGAGGGCTAGTCCTCCTGCCCCTATTACGGTCGCTTGAGTCCCCTGTTTCTTCTGTAACTCAAAGGCCTCTCCCGCCCGTCGTTTCTCCGCAGCGGCCAACCGCTCCCTACTTTCCCTGGCAAGTCGGTCAGATATGTCCTGCCGTTCGATCTCAGCCTTTCGCATGCCAACATCGGTCGTGAGTCTTTCTCTTTCAAATCCAAGGGTCTCAGCCGCCTGCTCTTTACTCTGAGCAAGTTGCTTCTCCCTGAACTCTTGTTCCTGACTTTGACCCGCAAGATAGGGTAAATACTGGGCCATGGCCTCAACTGTCGGTCCGTATCTCCTCTTTCGTCTCTTGCCGTATGTAATTCCGGATGCCTGTCCGCTAATTAGTGCCATTCTTGTCTCCTTTTATGCCAATCCACTACCAACTCCCCCGAAACCAGCACCGCCGAATCCTCCACCGCCGGGAGCCGCCGTACCCCCACTACCAAAACGCCGCGGGGGCCTAAGGGCTTGCTCCCACCGTTTTTTCCCGCCCGTCAAATCCAATTCAGCACCTTTCGCAATTGGGAAGCCGTATTCACTTTCAAATCCTGAGGTGGTTAATGACGCCCAATCTATTGGCCCCATCTGCTGATATTCCTTAAACGCCGCTGCATATGTGGGATTAATGCTCGCGGCATACTGAGGGAATGCCTCTTCGCTAAATTCTCCCCGCTCATTAAACAACCCTGGATATTCGGGTTTGGGATTTGAGTAAGGATCATAGCCTTGGGGTGCATAACCAGTATGGGGACCGCCAGGTATCGGAGGCTTAATTCCTCCACCCGCCTCTAATATGTTTTGGATATTGGTTATCCTGTCAATGTTACCGCGTATCTCACCGTATCTTTGCCCTGCCTCCCCGAATCTGGCTTGTGCATCCTCTTGAGTTTGCAACTCATTAAGGATCTGTTGGTATCCCGCCTGTTGACTTGCCGTGAGGGCCTGCTGCTCTTGAAGTAATTCCTGGTTCCGTGCCTGGGTTTGGCTAAAATCGGTCTCAGGTTGCCTTATGCGCCCCATCAGGGCCGCCGCCCTCCCCATGGGGCCTATCTCCGGGGCCTGAGTGAGCCTTCGCTGTCCTGTCAGGCCGTAGAATTGTCCTCTTGCCATTTATTTACTCCCTGAAATTAAATTCCATTTTTTCCTATCTTTATCCCATCTCTCCGCCGCTTTAATATCCCTCTGCATCTGGGAATATCCCATCAACCCGGATGCCCCTATACCGGCTACACCAATACCGTAGGCAAGCGGGAGTTGCCCTCTCTCGTACTCTCTGACCCTGTCCCGCTGGGCCAATCTGCCCATGTCTATCTCTTCTCCGGATTGAATCCCTGCCCGTGCCCGTGCGTGACGCGCCTCAGTCTCTTCAGTGGTGATACCTTTGCGGGTTTCGAGGGATTCCCTTCTGAATGCCAGCTTTTCCTTGAACTGCTCTCCTCTGGCGGGAAGCGCAACCTCTTTCTCAAACTCTCTCCCGGCAAGTCTGCCCAGTTGAATCCGTCGTTTCATTTCTCGCTCGGCAGGTATGGTATCCACCAGAATGTCGGAGAGGATTGCCCTCTCTTCCGGCTGAAGCCTACTGATTTCTTGCTCCAGCTTGGCCATTTCCTTTCGTTGTTGTGTTCCAAATAAAGCCATTGGCTACCTCGTAAAATGTGACATAAGAATGACGATGAGGATAATTGCTATTGATAGGAGTTTATTCACTCCCTCCATACTCATAATCCTTTCTTGTAATAAAAGCGTCATACCCCCACCCAAGGGGCGGGAACCCTTTAACCTCTGCAGACATCTTTGCTGACCATTTAAGTCTATGAGTCCATCCAGTTAGATCAGGTTTTGACCTGGTGTGTCGTTGGGTAGAGTTGGAACCATAATCCAGAGCAATAGGCTCCAGGGTTGTCCCGGTTGTCGCGCCGTTAGCATAATGGGTCACACCGGCCAAAGTACTCTCGGAAGTCACCTTGTTGGCAAACTTTATGGCTCTCAGGGTGGTCTCATGCCAAGGATCATTGGACGCATAGAAGTCCCCTGTCTCTATGACATAGTTGATAGGAATTCCATCCAGGGAAGTCCCGCTTTCAAGTTGGACAATATGACCATTGGTCAATCCCGAATAGATGTATTTGGCCCCATTGGTGTCCGTGACCTGCCATGCGGATTGTGGCATTGGTGCCCCGTTCATGGTCTTTTCAAACCACTTACGCCTTATCAAATCGTACACGAACCATTTGTTATTGACTGTTTGGCCTACACCGGAGGGAATAAGCAAGTTATACTCATGGTAGGTGGGATCGTACCAGCCCCGCGACACGCTGATGTAGTCCAGGTTGATAGACTCGGATTCCGCAGGATCGAAATACTTGTCTATTCCTTTCAGCGGGATAGGCAGGGAGCCCTCAAAGTAGACCGGCCCTGAATAGGAAAGCCAAATCAGGATGTTGCGTTTTAATTGGCCTTCAATTACCTCATACCCGAGTTCGGCAGAGGCAAGAGTCAAGGGGGCGGGAGTACCTATGTTTGACGAAACGGGAAGAATCTGGAACGCATCGTCGCCCGACGCGGCATTCCCGCGCAATACAAAAGTTTCGGTCTTTTTTAATGCAACCAGCGTAGTGAATATATTATTGCCGTACCGATTATGGAGTTGGGCCGCTGCGGTAAGTTCCTCATTTCCTCCAAAATAGAGCGACTGAAACCCGTCCATGCTGGTCTCTTCGCCATTCCAGACATCGGGCGCATTGGTCATACTGTAATCGCACCTATTACCCTCATTACCTTGAGTAAATCCGCACAAAAACAGTCGGTTCTTGTAGCTTACTGGAAACTTGAAGGGTTTGACGGTGATTGGGGCGGGTATTCCATAGGCGAGGTCAATTACAACACTGTCGGGATCGCTGGCAAGCCCAAGGAGGCCATTCCATACAATCTTGTAGGCATAGCCTTCAACTCCGAACAATGATTGGGAAACCTCGACTGACTCACTTGGAGGGGACCATGTCATTACACCGGAAGAATTGAGCGGTGTACTGCCGGAAGCCGTTAGGTCAATCTGATTGCTGACTGATATATAAGAATCTCCATCATGGTAATAGAATGAGACCCCCGCATTAATCTGACTGGTGTTTCCAGTGATGATATCAAACTTGATGGCCTGCATTCGGTCATCAAACATCAGTATGGTGTGGTCAGTGCTCTGCAACCCCCCAACGGTTGCACCTATAGGGAAAACACTTGAACTCTCCTCGTTGACCTCCAGGGTGTAATCCTCATAGACTCCCGACCTACTTACCTGAAACGCTATTGCAGTACGGTAAACATCATCCCAAAGATCCCTGATAGGTTGCCACGGCGCATCCACGGTTACGTGAGATATGGTTGCCTCTCCATCTGAGAGATTGAATTGATACCAATAGAAAAGGCGGCCCTGAAGAAACTTGGGCTTGGAGGTATCTACCGTGGTGCGCCATGATACTTTGCCTGACCGGGTTAATCCCTGCGTTCCCTCTGTATTGCCTGACAGGATAAGCGTACTCCACGATGAGTTATTCCATTCTTTAACTGTTACGGTCTGACCTGAAAGCTGATTTACATCACTAAGATAGAATGACGCCCCTGAAATCGGTCGGGTAGTAGCTATAATCCAATTATTGAATGCCGCTGAATACGGTCGCGCAGGTGGGTTAAAGTTTGATGTCCATCGGGCTTTTCCTTTTGTCCAACGAAATTCATCTATCCAACCTCTCATATATTCGGTGACTCCAGCCACTCGTGCCTCACCGATATGTAAAGGAACTTCAAAATTGGCCATAGAATCTGAATCTGTAGAAGCATGAACTGCTTGTCCATCTATCGTTATAGCAAAATCATTTAGAGTCCCGCCCCATCCTCGTATAAAAGCTAGATGATACCAAATGTTAGGTTCAGGGTCCCATGAAGCAGTTAATGAAATACCTAAATTATTTACAATATTTACAAAATTTAAAGTTGTTGGCCCAATATACGCATGAAATAAATCTAACGCACCTTCTTGCTGATTAAATATCCCATAATAGTCTGTAGCTCCCGATAATCGTACCCAAAGATCAATAGTAAATTTTGTTGCTCCTGACCCATCTCCATTATCTAAAACCCAATCGACAGAATCAGCAGCATATATAGTAGAGCCACCATTGAAATATCCCGCCGCTGTCCCAAATTTCTTTTGAGCACTATCCAATTCAGGACCAGCAACATCTATGGACCATGTATGTGTGCCAGTAGAACCTGAATTACTATCCGTAAACGTAGTTGAGGCATCAATTCCATCAAAGTGAAGCAATGATTTAGTAAATTCATCGTTTCCTCCAGCAATTACCGCCACCTCTTCTGACGAATCAATCTTGTTATTTACCTGTTCCGTGTACTCTTTGCCTTGGGTAATTACATCGGTAACAGCCGATTGGGTTGTAAAGAACGCCGCTACCCTCATCTCATCCCCACCCCAGATCATGGATTGCTTACCGTCAGCATACGCCACATGACCACCTGGAGCAGAAGAAAATCTTCCTATCCCCGCCCCTGTCACAGCAGTATGGATAGGAATTATACCTGAGAAATCACCCTGATTAGGGATAGGCGTGTCAAACCTATATACCGCCCTCATATTGGTTGCCCCGGTTCCCGCGCTAATTGTGGTTATACCGGAAACCAACACATGAGATTCTTGTGGTTGATCCTTCCCAAAATAGAAGCCATTTACAAATTCAGGATAATAAGTGACGGCAGTTGAGGTTTTCTTGCTGTATCCCTGAACGCCCTCTATTCCACCGTCTGTGGGACGAAAATTCTGGAGCGTCTTGAAGTTATTCGGCCCAATCTTGGAAGGCTCCATGTCGGGAAGCCAGGCACCGTCAAATTGATAGTAGGCGTGGGAGAGGGGATCACGGGTAGGTTGGTTCTGGGAGAACGAAGTGAAGGGGACAAAGACAATCAAGGCTAAAAATATGAGTGTGACGAGCTTTTTCATTAATCCTTCTTTTCCATGGTGTAGTCCACCCTGAATCGGTCAAGCATGGACTTATAATCCGCCTCATAGGCCGCAGCATTCGGATTTCGTTCCTTACGGAGTGCCTGCCAAACTACAAACAGAGTGAGGGCATGATCATAGATAGCGGGAATTCCGATAAGACTAGCCCCCGATGCAGTAACAGTAATAGGAACATCGGTAAAATAGAGCAATACCGTGTAGCCCGATACTGAGCTTGCAGGAACAGGATCAACCCCGACATAATTGTTCCAAGTGTAGAATCGCACAGGTTCCCCCACGTCAGACCGTTTCACATCCCGAATATGCATCCTATCGAGCCCCTTGTAAGGACTATCATCGTAGGCAGTAGTCGCCCCACTGTATATGGCAGCTTCTATCCGAATGTAGTCAGAACTTATGGCATATTCACTAATTCCTGTTTGAAGCAGAATTCTTTCGGTGCCCTCCAGTGCCTTAGTGCGGGTGGCAATATCCCACTGACCGTTATTGACCCAGACAAGCATCTCCGTATCGTCAAAAAAACCAAGGCCGACAAGCATAGCCTTTGCATTATTGATTATCGTTTGCCCCGACGTGCTGGAGACCTGCTGAGGTCCAGCCCAAACAGTTCCACAAACAAAGAAAGCCGCTATCAGAACGGCCATTACGAATCGGTTTTTCATTTAATCACCTATTTCTCCAGTTCGTCCCTGTGCGCCTTGGTCAGGTTGGCACCGGGTGTGTGAGAGTAAAGGGTGAGTAGTCTCATGTTAGCCTCCGCTTCCGAGCTGGTCGTAGAAAGTGGAGTCCAGGAAGCCCCTGTAGAAAAGAGTGGGGCCGAAGTGGACATAACCAAAGCCACTGAAAAAATAGTGTAAGTTTGAACCTGTAATTAAGTAATCTCCATCATAATTAGCCCATGCACCACAAGATAACCCATCACTTATTTCACATAACCTGAACTGACTAACATTAGAATTTGGTTTACCTACCTCTAAAACAAGCCAACTCCAACTGTGAGCCACAATATCTATGGTTGCTTGGGCTGCGGTTGTTCCATCAAAACTAACAAGACTTGACCCATTTTGATAGCGATATATCAAAGTACCAGCACTATTATTTCTAGTTGTTAAATATCCATGATTTGTTGCATCTGCTGGCACCTCAGCCCTGTTATATGTATGCCTTACTGCTTGGATCAAGGTAAAATGCGGAGAAGCCAATCCCCCCGAGCTATCCGGGCCTGAATCCCAGGCGTTGAGAACCTGCTTAACCTTGCTGTTTGCATCTGCTGTTTCAGTACCTTTGGAGATGAAATATTCACCCACCGCTGAACCAACATAGAAATCTCCACCTGTGTCTGCTGTTATCTTATACAGCACACCTAATGCAAGAGTCCCTGTTGCTATCTCTGCCCCCAAATTCTCCCCAAACAGACTCGTCCCACTCCCACCAGGCCCATCCGTAGACATAACCGTTTCCATCGTATCAAGGGAGTAGGTCAGTGCCCCTGCGTTGCCCGACCAGACATAGGCTGACCCTTCCGTGGGGAGATAGGGGTGGGCTGAAGGGGTTTCGGAGACCATTGCGCCGAAGATTATTATATAAGAAGCACCATCACCTTGATAAGATCTATCTCCGTCAGAAGCGGCAATTCCTACTGTAGATTGGAAATTATCTCCCTTACTACCTGACATAAAGGTAATGCTGGCACGATAAAACCCATTATAGGTTTCGTCAGAAATCCATGCAGATGATACACCAGATGTGGTTCCTATTTCTCCAGTTGCCGCATTAAAATATGCTGAGGCAATAGTGTTATCTTTATCGTCAATTCTGAGTTCCAACCAATCTCTTGTTCCGGCCTTTATAAAAAGTGATACAGTTGTTATTGTATTGTCAGCTATTACTGGTTCTGCTAGAGTTACAACAAGTGAATGAGTATCATTAATTTGATCTTCCCCAAGCCTAAACGCCTTGGTTGTCCCCATCGGATCTATTTCCCCGGCAGTTACGCTTGAACGGGTCTTAACCCAGGACGCATCAGAAAACAACTCGCTATAAGTAAAGTAATTCGTCGTCGCACTCGCCAGCGGAATGGAGATAATGCCTGCGTGTTCCTCGAAGGGTATCTCTGTGGCCTCATGATGCGTCACCAAGCCCGTGGTAGGATTCCTGTACCAGCCCGTAGACCCTGAAAACCCAGGAGTCCCAAGGTTCCTGTTCATGCCATCAGTCACCCCACTCTCCTGCATAGTCCTAGGGTACATAGCATATATCAGGTTCTCATTAGTGGGAATGGTCACCTGACTTACCCCTGAACCAGCAGTAGTCTTCAGCCGTATCTCGGGCATCTGGGCAGTAGTCCCGCTGAAAGTCCCATCAGCATAGTGAACCACATCCCCCAGTGCGGGGGTGGCAATTAGCAACAATGCCAGTATCAGGTATTTAATCATTTATTTCACACTCCATGAGCCAGACAGCACAGTAACCACGTAGCTCACCCCGCTGATTGCAACTAGGCGTATTCCTGCGTCAGTATCAGTAGAGGCATGGCTGTATATAGTAGTCCCGCTCTTCCCGATGCTCCCGGTGTTGACAAACACACTCACACCCCCTGTATTCCTCCGCCAGAACTCGTAAGGCACCCCAGCAATAGGGGTAGGTAAGGCCACATGGACGGCGCTCGTCTGGTTGCTCTCATACGTCCCGGTGGCATCAGAACTTGTCAGAACCGTGTCTGCCGTAATAGCGGTTACCGTGCCCACACTGTTGGAGCCTATCACAATATCCTCAAACGTCTGCTGCCCTGTCCAGGTGTGGGGGTCTCCTAGAATCTCATTTATTAACCGTGTTTTTAAGTTCCACGGCAACCGAACATCGGCAGGCGTGTAGGTAAACCATGCGACCACAAAAAGAGATGCCAGCAGGATAACCCAAAGTTTTCTAGTTTTCATCTGACACCTCCCTTACCTAGCTTTGAATTTGAATTTGGCGTGGTCAAATAGTGTGGTTCCACCTGTAACGAAATCCCACCTCACAAACTCAGCGTTTGGTATTTCAACAGTCACGGATCGCCGTGTCGTACCTGAGAGCACTATCCCACTGAATTCCGGAACATTGTAATTAGAGGCTCCTGCCCAAGCGGCTGCGGTATTAATATCCGACTTCCGAAACCTCAGGGTAAAAGGGACATTATCAATACTGCCAGCAGCCTGTTGTTGAACTTGGGATACAGTTATTTCGTCCAATTGAACAGTGAAATACCCATCAAAATGAAGGTCAACATTGTGAATAATGTAGGACGAATCAGAACGTTTGTACCTGCCGCCCTCAACAATTAAATTGGATGCCCCAGAGGTCACAGTCGTATTGCCGCTGTCTGTCGTGCCCAGATACAGAAAAAAGGTCCTGACCTCAGCTTGTGCAGGAACAAGCCAAAACAATAAGATAAAAACAATAAACAATTTCATTAATTTTTTCATAGGTTTACTCCATCATAGGTAATCGTCAAAATCAATTCCCATTGATATTTCCTCTGGCTCCGCAGAGACATCAAAGGTCTGGTCTATCGAAGCCAATATCATTTTAAAAATGCCCTCCTGGGTTGACCGGGATGCCACCTTGTCCTCGTAGTCCTTTCTTGAATCACGGTCCTTGGAGTCTGGTATCCTAATCAAGTTAATGACATTGAATGCCACCAATCCTAGATGGTACTCCTCCGGAATGTTGGTAATGGCAGAAGGTGACGCAATATAATCCACCAGGATATCATCAGTAAAATTCTTATCATCCACCACGATATTACTCCCCCTCGGATACCACCCCCTTCGATCACTCAAGGTAGCATCTTTGAGTAGTTTCTTCGTTATCTTTGGTGGATTTCTGGGGTCCTGGTAGACCTTTCCGCCAGATGTGTACGTTGCGTTCCCGGTTGAGCCGTCCAGACTGTAGGTGTTATCATTGACCTTCGTTATGGCAAATGTGCCGTTCGCGGCAGTGTTTCCTCCAACATCATGAATTACAACAATATTTCCGGTTGTACGTCCGTGAGTAGCTTCAGTGATTACAATGGGGGAAGCATTGGAGGCCGCCGTAATGGTTCCAGCAGTAGTAAGAAGATCCCATACTCGCAGAATCTCCAAAGAATCGGAGGGTTTGGCGAACACATGGGTCCGTGAGGATACGGACACACGGGTATTGTAGTAAGAAGGATCGCTGTCTTTTATCTTGAGGCCCAAGGCGAAGACGCCCTGTAACGTCATTGACTCAATGAGCGAATCACTGACATCAACAGGGCTTGGCTCTCTGATTCCTCGCCTGGTCCATTCGGTGATGGTGGCTTGGTCCATGATTTGGCCCTCCCCAAAGGTTAACGGCCAATTAATATGACTTTTATGCCAGTTAAAGCAGAAAGGTCCGTACCGTTCATGACCTCAAGTTGTTGCAGGTTAGGGATCTCCCAGGGGTGGCCATAGACATAAACCGCATCGCTTATATTTACAATGGCATCGGCTCTCCCCCACACCTGATGGTTATCGGGGGCAGCAGCGTCAGCAGCAATTCCCCTATACCCCCAGGCAGGCTGTAGAGACTCTCCGCCTACACCCGGCCCGTAAGTTGCACTTGGAACCACATCCTCCGCGCCTATCTGGTATGAAGAATTACCTGAACTAAAAGCATACCCGGAGATGTTCCACATCAATAATGACCTATCAAGACTGTTTATAGATGCGCCTGAAGCTCCATCCTCATCCTCCCATATAAGCCTGTCTAACAACCAGGAGTTTTCAGGGGGATACTTGAGGTAGGTCAGGAATAAAGTTTGCCCATCATTAGAAGAATGTACTCTTAAATTCGATGAGGTCGTGCCACTGTGCCCAAATCCCACTCCCAACTCATTCTGCCCCAGCCCTGTCGCTTGGATTGTGACAGGTGTAACAGCACTTGCACCCGTTTTCCCCCAGCCATAAGCGAAAATAGTTTGGCCTGTAGTTGTATTGTTCGCGCTCACGCCAGTTGATATGGCAATCTCTTCGTTCTGGACAAGAAGGGCGTACACATCCTGCCAAGCCTGGGTAACGTAGGTCACAAGGAAAGTGTTAGTTCCAAGACTTGTTTCCCAAATAGACACGCCCGTTCGCTCACCGGAGGCAATTGGGGAAGAAAGGGAAGCTTTATGTTGAGTAAGGGTAGTCGTACCTGAATAAATCAATTGAAATGGAGTTCCAGAACTGTCCACGATAGCCATAATATACGCAGCAGGATAGTCCAAAAGAAATCCGGTTACTGCGGCAGTTGTAGAGTTCTGGTGTTCCTCCTCATAAATAATGGGCGGTGCAGGACCAAAGACCTTCACTTTCTTGTTCTTTACGTCATACTTAAAGCTGTAACCTCCTGAATCGTAGATAATGGCAGTGTCTACACTTGAGAGATAACCCGCCACACTTGCAGTCGTGAACAGGTCTTCCCCCTCATATGAGTACGAACTGTCAAAAGCGACATCAAAAATATGGACTCGCTTGTTTCCCCACATGGTCCGAATCAGGTTACCCGTGGTAATGTCGGCAAAAGCCGAGCCTGCAAACACGAGCAGCATGAAAGCGATGAGCCATGCAGTCAATATTTTACGTGATTTCATAGGTTTATCTCCTGTGAATATAAATTTGCAATAAAAAGGGGAGACATTGCCTCCCCTTTTGGGGTTTTGAATAGGTTAAAGGTTATCGGTCAATGGTCAAGTATAAAGGGCTATACTCGGTATCAACCTGAGTTCCAGGAGATAACCCAACCACGCCCTCTGTCACTGCGCTAATTACTTCCGTGGCTCCATGAGTGCTATTGCTATCACCACTTCCAACAGTCTGGCCTATGCTGGCAGATCCCTCTGAAAGAACAGAACACATACCCCCAGTTTGATCCCAAAAGTAATAGCCATCTGTAACGTCTATGGGTGGAACACCACAGGGAATATGGGCCATTTGGGCATCTTCTACCACCGATAACCATATGTTAAGCTGAATGCTAAACTCACTGTCGGTAGTAAGGGCAACCAGAATTCCCTGGCCCAATGTAATGGTAAGGTTGGTCCCTGATGATGTCAGGGCTCCGTTGCCGGTGATAGGCAGGCATTGACCCTGCCCGGGACCGTCATTAACTATGAAGTCACTACCAGCAAGATCATTAGCTGCCAAAGTAGCCCCGGTAGTAACGGTCAGAGACAAGGTTTTAGTCTTTGTCGCTACGGCGGTAACAATAGCTTCATTGAGCAATCCACCATTGACGGCAGAACTTTGATTCAATTTACCCATGCTCAATGACTCTCCAGCCTTGGAATATCGGAATATCTTGTTATTCCAATGCCGCAGTTCACCAAGTGCATGTCGCCGGGTATTCTTCTGCTGATAAATACCTTGTCTCCAGCCTGTGATTTTCAATGGTCCAAACATAACGAACTCCTTCTTAGGACATATTTACGTGACCCCGCTGTGTCCTAATGCAGGTTTTTTGGGGCCACGGTTAAAGGATTAACGGTTTACGACAGGTTGGTGTGCGCCTTGTGGGCTTTACGGTTGCTCACCACAAGGTTCCCGTCAAAGTAAATTTTCATGGCTTTATCTTCAGCACTGTTCGGGATCTTCTCCCACTTGGACCGGACCATATTGCCCTTGGCATGAACGGCAAAGCCCATGAAGTTGGAGTTGATACCAATCAGTGTGCCGGAAGGCATGTAGTCATCGGGAAAGAAGGCCTTGCCCTCAAACTCAACGCCCGTGAAAGACGCCTTGGCGGTTCTCTCATCAGCCTTGACAAACCTTTGCTGCACCTGAAGAATGGAGACTATGACGTTGTAAAGAGTCTCAGTGGTAACAAGCAGGTCAGGCTTTCCACGCATTCCGTCCCGGATCTTCGCACCGGAAACGAGATTCCGCAAAACGTCCAAGGTGATACCCTCAGTTTTGGTGTCTCTCTTGCCTTCCCACGGGGTCGTACCGTCCTCAGAAACAAGGTCAGCTTCCTGAATTGCGCCGTACGCGGTGGTAGTGGTCTCATGGCAACAAGCCATAATGCCGGTCAAACGCTCGGTAGCTCCGCCCGGCTCATCGTAAATGCTTCCAGCGAGGGTCTTGGTGGTAGACTTCTGTGCGCCACCTACCCGTTGCTGAACAAGTTGAACCTTGGCGTATTGGCCAGCGTTCTTGAGGCCATCTATGCGGAAGACTGTCGCGTTTCCGAAAACGTGCTTCCACTCAAACCGCGCCCTCGTGAGACTTTCTCTGTCGTCTGAGGAGATGGTGTCGCCTTTGACGTAAAATCCGGATTCCTGCCCGTCATACTCCAGCGGTATTACAATATCCTCACCACCATTGGGCCTCTCCCAGATACCTTTATGCTGTTTGAGAAACCAATTGAGCAAGAAACTGGTATCAAAAAAGATATCAACGGCCTTGCCTCCATCCAGCAAAAAATACTTATTGGTTATTGACGTTAGTTCTTCAACTTCTAATGACATTGCTTAACTCCTTTCAATGGCGGTCAGCCGCCTCGTGCCTTTGCTGCGGCTTCGACTTGCATAGCCTTAACGGTCGCGGCAACATTACCGCCATATTTGTTTGGGTTTTTAAGTATGTGCGAAATTTCATCCTCAGTATCCTGGGGTTTGCCGGCCCCTGAAGGCCCTTCTCCCAAGACAGTGGCGTGACCTTTCGCTTTGAACTGTTTAATCATGCGCTCCTCGGTTTCCTTGACAGCCTTGGTGACGGCCTCATCCTGCTGTGTTTTGGTGCTCTCTGTTTTCTTCTCAGCAGTAAGGCTTTGGTGTGCGGAGATGGCATTGTTGCCTGGATTAGCCGTTATGTATCGGTCAATCTCGCCTGACTGCAACATTGAATCAAAAGTAGAATTTGCCTTGGCATACGTGTCAAAGGTCTTTAGTATGCTATTGTCCCGGCTTTCCCTCGCAGTCTCATGCTTGACTTCCTCAATAATTTCAGCACGGATTTGACGACCTAAGTTGGAAAAAACCTTACGAGGATCTTCATTGAACTCCTCACGAAGCTCAGCATCGGTTTTCTCCATCAAGTCTTGGTAATCCTTGTCATCCTCGCCTTGGCCCGCCTGAGATTGTACCTCAAGCTTAGCTTCTGCCTTCAACGCACGTTCCAGATTGGTGTCACGCTGGCCCATGATTTCCTGAAACCGTGGGTGCTTGTCAAAACGAGTTTCATCCTCCTCGTCCTGACTGCCCGTGTCCTCGGATTCCTCCTTGGACTCCTTTTTGTCATCTTCCTCAGCTTGGGTATTGTTCGCCTCCCCAGGATCGGTATCAGTGTGCACCGAAGCTTCGGTGATACTGATAAGCTCGTCGGAAGATGTTTCTTCGTCCAGGGCTGACGAGGCCCCAGCTTCGGCTTGTGAATCATTGCCCACCTCACCGGAATCTGTTATCGTCTCAATTACTTCTGTACCTTCCATGTTTGTTGGCATGGCTTTCTCCTTTCGCGGGCTGACGAAACCCTTGGTTTATTTAGCGTCAAAACAACAAAACCCGGCCCGGATTATTCCGAACTGGGTTTGTAGTTACCTAAGTTTTCTGGTGATTATTGGTTACTTCTTTTTACCGTAGTCCAATAGCCTGCCTTTTTTCTTCTGCTTCTTTTTCTTCTTTGTCTTTTTATGGTGTTTATGTAGGGTCAAACCTTTCTCCTTTGTAGATGCGTAATGATGTAGTTGCTCCTGGGTCATACCCAAGAGCCCCCGGTTGCGCTTGTAGAGCTTTTCGGGATGATGGAGGGCTATTGCTGCAGCTTGCCTCATCGACTTTGAAAGGGCTGGCATATTATGTTCCTTTCAATTAAACTTCCCCCTCCCTGTAGGTGAGGAAGTTAGTTGCCCCGGACAGCCTTGTCCTGGTGGGCAGGAGATGAATTTGCCGGGGGATGTCGGATAACCAGTCCACCCCAAAAAGGATAGCGCACTTCCTGTATGACTCACCCCTGATGTATTTCCCGCGTATATCCCTAGTTGAATATCAGCAATTGAAAATATTTCCCTATCGTTCTCAGGTGTAGATTGCCATACGCCTCCTGAAAGGGGATCACTTGTAGCGTAATAGGGATAAAAAGATCCTCCCGATCTTGCCATCCTCATCCATGCTCTTGTGCTGTCAAACACTGTCTGATCCGCATAGGTAGTGCCATCAAATGTATTCGACCACTCATAATTTGTGGTGCCACCACAACACATCTTTTGGCTTATTGCTACATATGTAACGTCACCGGTAAATTTAGCAATTATTCCCACTGCCTGGGATGCTGTTATATAACCTGGATGCTCAAAAACTGCCCATACATCAAAATCACCAGTGATGTCCTCCTGGTATAAGAAGTTAGAATTAAAGCTGGCATTATACGTCCCAGCCGTTCCAGATCCTAATTGAAATACTCCTGCTACTTCTTTTGTCGTACCGCCCGCTCCCAAGTCGTTAAGCCAGTAGGAAGCCTGATATGCGTCGCCAAATTCATCGAATTGAAGACCGGATGGAGAATCGTTATCTACGACCGTCAATGATGCGGAATTGTCAGCACCAGTGTAGCTCACTCCTGATACTGGAGAGTCTAATATTGTAATAGTAAATTGCTCACCAGGGTCAACGATAGCATCGTCACAAACAGTCATTACAGTCACACCACTGATGTCTCCCGAAACCGTAATGCCTGAATTTACTATCCCGGCAACATCCCCTGTGGCGCATTCATCAGTGCTCCATGAACCTCCAGCGGTAGCAGTGCGGTCAAAGACGACCCATCTTGAAATTCCTGCGGTGGCATCAAACGTGAAAGTACCTGTACCCCCATCCTCAGATGGCACACCACCACTTGAAATCGTTATTGCAGGGTTGTCGTCGTCAATCAACGTCAACGTCGCCCCTGATGTGCCGAGGGCATAAGTAATTCCAGAAGTCGTGGGATCGGCATATTGAGTTAGGGTAACCCAAAATTCTTCGGTGCTTTCTACCGCACTATCCTGAATAGGCTGAAAAGTAGTGGTCGCTGAAATGGCTGAACTAATCGTAACACCTCCGATTTGTTCCCAAGGATACTCAGCATCCGTGCCCCAAACTGCACCAGTTCCACCGCCTAGAGTGTATGTCACCCACTCTGAGCCACCCGAATTGATGCTGATTGTAAAAGTACCCGTAGTTCCATCCTCAGTGGGTGATCCGCTGGATGTTACAGATACTATTGGAGATGTACCAGAACCGAACTCATACGGCCCTATATCCCAAGCACCACCACGAGTATTGCCGTCTTTATCAGTCGTGAAGTAAGCTGATAAGTCTACACCTTGATCTTTTGCAACAGTGTCTCCTACTGTTAACCTGTAGTCGCTGGTTGAATCGTTTTCGGTATAGGCAACGAAAGAAGGTGCGAGGGCAGTTCCACTTGGCTCAATCGCTGCAATAAATCCAGCGACATTGTATGTATTGCCCTCAAATTGCATGTCTGGGTCATCTTCAGTATAATAAATATTGTTACTTATATCCCATACAATAGCAGTGGCTGGGGGGATGAAATAAATATCGTAAGTAGGGTTTCCAGAGTTGTAGAAAATGTTATTCTTGATAGTGATGTCGCCCGTTATATTTGTATGATTGCCGCCAATATACAGAACGCCTCTGGTTGTGCCAAAATCACTATCGACAAATAAATTATTAGCTATCAAAATGTCAGTGAGAAAAGCATTCGCCGTGCTAATATTGAATAACCTAATCATTTCAGGAATAGTATCCTGATCATCTTCGATCACAAAAACATTGTTGTAGATATAATATCTATCAATTCCATCGGCGGACCCAACATCAGACCCCATTAGCATTGCGTCACCGCAGTTAATTACAAGATTGTTATAAAACTTTAAATCATGTCCATTAGCTTGCCAGCCATCTGGATGCTGCCTTACGGTAATAGTTGTCGCCGAAGCTGTAGTTAAAATTGTATTATCATATACTGATATTCCCCAACTTGCTTGAATTGCATCAGGGCCCCCAGAGGCTTCAACAGTGTTATTATCTATGACCTCTAAATAATTATGATGAATTAGTGCCCAATCAAGCTCATTTAAGTCTGGTGGGGTGTCTGGAAAAACTCTAATAATAACATCTCCAATCATGTTGGTTGCTCTGTTGTAAGAAATCTCTGGCCCATTCTCAACAGCATCATTATTTGTGTTGAGGAATGTTACAAACGTATTTGTCGAATCTACTTCGATATATCGTATCTTGAGTCCCTTTCCTGCTGGACTAGCATAAAACACTGTCCCATTTACAGTGCCGTCACCTGGATCGGTCAAGTGCCTGAATTGAATATGTCGCTCACCTTGATATTCCCCGTCTATATGTAGATAATCACGGCTTGATAAATTAAAAGCTACGAAATTGTCTGGGTCCACATTAGCCTCGGCAACTCCAGTATAGTCAAAAACAGCTACCCCGTTATGCCCTACCTCCTGTCCGGCCTTTATAAAAATTGGATTTCCTGCGGTGCCACTTGCCCCGATAATAAATTCTGTCGCTCCAGTAGAATAAACCTTTGTTGTCCCTGAAGCTCCACCTGAAACAAAAACAGTATCCCCCGCCGTGACACCGCCACCGCCCCAAACAACACTGGCAAAGGAGGACCAGGCATTGGCCCACGATGTACCATCCCCGGCTGTGGCTTTGTCAACATACCAGGCTGCCGCGTGGGCATCTCCTGATGTAAATAGTAATATTAAAATTATGGATAGAAGAAGTTTTTTCATCAACTTATTATAATTATCTGCCCTTTTTTTCTTGCTGGAGGTGCTACTGGTGCAGGACCAAAGAATCTACGGGCCGTTGAAGAACGAGTAAACATAGCAAAAGGCGTTATCATAAACTGTTTTACTTCGGTAGGGTTCAAGGCTCGGTCATATAAAAAGCCCCATTGAAAATATCCTAGTAATTCTTTGCCTAAATCACTATCATTGGCCCAATTATATTGGTCTACTGTATCATTTATTGTGCCTGTCATTGCGGCTGGAAAATTACCCGCAGTATCTTCAACACCATTTATATACAACCTGACTGTTGTACCGTCATAAGTTAGAATTGTTACATAATCGACATTTGCTAAAGGTTCCAACTGTGAATACCACACCGGAGTTTCGACATCAGAAGTATCAAAAAGTGCAGCAAAGTGATCTGTGCCTGCATTATCATACCAGAAGGCAATGGGGCGGCCAATACCGTGGTTCTCAGTGTAAAAGATTCCTCTATCTGCCGTTATGCTGTCTGCTCTTGTTTTAGCAACAACACTGAAACTTGCTAGTCCATCAAGGGGCGTATAACTATCTGGTAGAGAAATCCTTTGGTTGTTTAGACCGCCGTTGTATAATCCATTTGGTGTCCATGTGAAAGCTATTATATCGGATTCTACACCTCCAAAAGTATCGTACACTCGTCCACCAGACCCCTCATTTAGTATCCAAGCACCAACAAGTCCCTGAGCCAATGGATGTGAGCGATTCAATATAGCCCCCAAAGGCGGTTTCTGATACCCCATCTTCTGGGCCATCCCCATTCCAGTCAGGAACAAAAGCAAGATTATGGCGATAAGGAGTCTATTCATAATACCATCTCCACTTACGTTCATATACCCGAACGGAAGGGGTGTCAGCTGCGGTTGTGTTGTTTATGGCTATATAGAAATACGGCGTATCGTAGACAAGAACTGTTTTGGTAGTACCCGAAGCAAGAACAGCAGCAAGCGCGGTGTCTATTTCAAAAGATATATCAGGAATACCAAAATAGGAAACTCCAGTTCCATTCCCAAGAGCATCACCTCCATCAGCCCCTAGAAAAAAGATACTAACTCCTGTAGCAGTTGCAGCACCACCAGCGTCAAAAGCCTGGATTTCAACCAATGTTCCTTCCCAACCATTGGTGTCGTTCATGTCAACAAGGGTCGTCCAGTTAGCCCCAATATTGGCTCCAAAAGTTTGATAACCATTACCTGAACCCATAATCTGGGCACGGGCATTCCAATCTTTACGGATGTTTCCGGCTCCCCAGACTAAGGAAGGAATAAGTAAAAGTCCTATCAATAATGCTATATATTTCTTCATGGTCCCACCTCCCCCACAAGCCAAGCCTTGAAAGTAGCTACCCCGGCCTGGAAAGTGTCCTCTGCCATCTGTGTGGTGTTGACATTGAGGACTTTCTGCTTCAGTTCTTCCCTGATTAAGGCTTTCCAACCAGAGGTACTTGGATGAATCTGCGCCCTCACATTCTTGGTGAACATAGTCACCCCTCCGGTTGCCAGTTCCACCGTGACTATAGCAACTACTCTAGTTTGACTCCTCGTCACCGTCACCCCTGAGATCCCTATGTCGTAGGCCCAGAGAGGGCTTACAATGAAGGTGAACAGAATTGCTAACAAATATTTCATGAGTTGCCTCCTATTTAATCTGTGCTCCTATTACAATTTTCACAAAATCAGCTTCACTTGTTGATAGATCGACAAAGAGAGACCCCCCTGCCGCTATGTTCTGGTCTGTTATATCAGATCCGCCACCATAATCTTTTCCATTATCTTTCAAAACAAAGTTAGAAACCGTGCTGAGAAAAGATGGTCTGTCATCGGCAGTCCATTCCTCAAGAGCTATTTCAAACTTGGTTACTCCAGGGATGTAGATACTTATATGGTTTATCAAAGCACCACTTGGAAATTGATCTTTCTCAAACGTGATTAAATGTATTTCATCGCTGACGCCTGATTGCACGTCGTCAGGGTCAAGGATGGTTGCGTGATACCACTTGGTGGTTGAACTATCTATAAACTTGTTTAGTTGAGTATTCGTGGGTGAGGTACAGGTTCCACTTACGAGATCATCAGTATCAAGCGCTGACGTGCTGGTAGCTGTATGAGCATGGCCGTCATCCACGATGGCAACAGAGGCATAATCAGCAGGGCTGACAGTTACATCAAAGTCAGTGCCGTCAAAGTTGAGGTTGGAAACTCCTGATCCTTCATTAGACCCTGCTTCCCAAATTGAAACCCCCGATTTGTTTTCACGAGCGGCGGTTGTGTCCGTTCCTGGGCCACCTTCGATGTAGTTATCCGTATGAATAGTTTCTCCTATACTGGACTCCCAATCTAAGATGTATGCTTCCTTTGTAGCCGTGACAAGTTTATACGTTGAACCATCCGGGATATTGTCGAGGGTATCAGTCCCTTTATCGAAAATTTCGGAGGTTCCACTCAGAAGATTTGTAACATCCAAGACAGCTTCGAGAATACTCGCTACGCCTGGACCAACTGCCCCTAAGTTTAGAATACCAGCATAAGCTGAAGTCGCTGATAGATGGTCTGTTGTAACTCCTGATGTTCTCCAAGAAGTAACTGCCGATGGAATATCATCAGAATTCATTACTAATGTTCCGCCCGTAAAGTCCCAAGTTCCAGAAGGAGTGCCATCTTTCGTGTCGCCTGAAAGAGCATCCGCCCAATCCCAGGCCTGATCCTCCCCTTGTGATCGCAAAAACTGCCCTGATGTCCCGACTGATCCTGCATTGGAGATGAGAGTTACACCACTGCCTGACTCTCCAAAACTTACGCCGCTCAACACGGCAAGACCCCTAATGGCGTCCCCGATAAATAGATTCCAAATCGAAATGCCACTATTGGCTCCGTCATTATATAAAGTGAATAACGTCTGGCCCGTTACAGGATGCACAATGTAAGGAGTAATACCGTTCTCAAATCGCATGAACTCGTAACCAGTCACAGCGGTTCCAGCGGAAGAATAGTAAGCAACTGCCTCACTGATGCCCGCTGATACAGTTCCACTCCCACCACCACCTCCTCCACTAAGAAGCCTTGAGTCTCCCAAGTCCACGGAGTTGCCGTTTGCGTCGGTAACATAGAGGCTATCCCCTGACCGGAATATACTTGCACCAGAACCAAACCAGAGAGGGACAGTACCCACCAACGTCATACCGCTGGTGACTTGAAATTCTTCAGCATATACTCCGGTTGAATCTACTTGAAATATAGTCGCACCTGAAGCTCCAAAAACAGTTTGGCCGCTTGCCCCGGCAGGTTTGGCATATAACGAAATACCTGATGCTTCGAACTCATTCGGTACATCATTACACCTACCCGAACCAAATGCGAAAAACGCACTTGCATTCGCATTGCCGACCCGAGCTACTTCCCCCAACTTTTGAACACAATCTGTAGTTGGCCGTTTAAATACAACTTCTCCCGGAGTAGTTGACAGCCATATTCCATCTTCTATGGCAGCCGTGGATGTATCAATCAAGTTCAAACCTTCCCCAAGAATAATAACTTCGCCGTTTTGATTATTAGCAAGACTCGCCACAATAAAACCTAGAGCAGGGTATTTACCGGGAGCGTCTGCATCTGCTTTTTCCACTATTGGTCTACTGGAGCCTACATGCCAGCTTAATATATGTACAGTATCTCCAGCAGACAACACTTCCCCTGCCCTTACTTCCTCAACAGTGGCATTGGCCCCCGCAATAGCCGTATTTGGGTTCGCATATATCCTGAAGCCGGAAACTTTAGAACTATACACAAGAGTCATAGTTGAATCTGAGTGAATTGTTCCTGGGGATCTTCCAATAAACACGCTTGAACCAGATAATACACTATTATCCTGTAAATCTATGTCAAAACCCCCATGATTATGAATAAATAGTATCTGCCCCGATCTACCCCCGCCGACTATTGAAGGAGTAGAGATAAGGGTATAGTCCGCATCACTGGAGATATGCATGGTAGAATAACCAGTCACACCTATGGCCTGGGTTGCTGCCGTTATGGCTTGTTCTCCGATAGGATCAATATAAATAGCCTGGGGAGTTACACCTGAAAAAGCCGGGGTTCCGGTAGTCTGAAGGTCTTGAGGAGGGAAAATAGACACGCCAGCAGTTCCTTGTGCTTGAACTTGTATTCCTGTATGACCTGAGATGTATATGTTTTCTTGTCCTGTAAATGATCCTCCACCAGAAGCATAGACTGAAGCTCCTGTAGTACCACCTCCTGAGGCCGTTGAGGCAATAAGAAAATCCATCGTATCCCCTTGGACGGAAGGTGTGACGGTAATATCGGAACCTGGTGAAATGCTAAACTGGCTAACTCCGGTGCCTGTTGTGGCAGAGCTAAAGGCTGTGATGCCTGCGCTTATGGCAGATACAGTCCCAGCATTTACAGTAAAATCCTTGGAGTCAAAAAGAGCAATGCCTTTGTTAGAAGTCGATGCGTCCTCCCCGGCAATGGCAACTTTACTGCTTGTGCCATCTGCCGATATGGTAACATCAATGCCTTCACCCTCTGCATATTGCACATTTGGACTGCCTGCCGTACCTGTGGTTCCGGTTTCCCAAGGGGTAACACCTGTCAGGGCGGGTGTGGCTCCTGAAACCTTGCTCCAGACAATATTCCCAGCACCATCGTCCCATCTTATGCCTTGCACGTAGATTTTGTTCGCATAGAAACTCGAAACCTGTGAATGAAACAACACCCAGGAAGTTACTCCCTGGCCTATATCGTCCGGGACTATCCTTTCAGGAGAACTCTCTACCGTACCGCCTGAGATGTCTACCTTATACCAGTAAATGGTCCCCCCAGACTGGTCCATGGACACCATCATATCGTAGATGCCCATTTGGGAGGCGGGGTAGCCGTCTATTGCATTATCACCACCACCTGTAAGCGCACTACGTCTCCATAAATAACGTCCACTGCTTTTCCAAACAGTTGCGCTATAAGCAATAGTCGCAAGACCAAACAACAAAAGAACTATGATAGCTAAGGTTTTTTTATTCGGCATCGGCAAATATCTCTGTATCAGTGTCCCCAAAGATTTCAGTAATGGTATCCCCGAATATTTCGGGGGCGCCGCTATCGTTCATAATCTGTGCATTGATTAGTGTGTTACGAAGATTGGTCACTGTCTGCTTGAGCGACTCTAGGGTAGCCTCCGGATCTGGGAGGTAGGGCTGTGGTATCCTGGCTGAGAAATCAAAGTTGCGTGTAAATACATTGAATCTGTATGGCATTGGGTAGCCTCAAAAACGAAAAAAAGCCCGAACCCAGAGCACCCTGTGCTAGCTACTCTGAATTCGGGCTTCTTACTACTTCGAGTGTCCCGTTGTTACTTATTCGTCTTTTAGTTTAATGGTTTCTTCAAGTTTGACTGAAGAAATTCCCCCTTTGAAGAAGTTCACTGAAATACTCCCGACCTTCTTCTTGTCAATCCATTCTTTTATGAGTTTGATGAGTTCTTTCATTGATTAGCTACAGTAAAATCATTTACTCAGTGCTTTGCGGTAAATCTTATGGTTGGCTTCCGATAATATAAAAAGTCTTTCAGGTTCTAGTTTAGCCGTAAGTCGTTGTGAGATTATATCGCGACACTTTTTTAATTTTTCAATGGTGAGTTCTTCCGGTACGGTATTTATTTGTCTTGAACCCCAGACAGGATAATCAGCACTGTTATCCCAATTACTATCGTAATTTGACGGGACCGAAAGCCCCTTTAATGCCCTTATCGCCTGCATGGGCTTTACGGCAAGTAAGCCACACAGTAAGCCTAATCGTTTAGTGAATGAGCGTCTATTCATCTCTTACCAATCCAATCCCGCCCGGCCTGATGCTGCCCCTACCAATGGTCCTTGGAGCCTGGTAGGGTTTCCATTTCCATCGAACGTGAGCTTAACAATGACCCACCCTGCATCACTCTCTGAAGCCTTATGGGTTTTATGACCACAAATATAAGTGGGCTGACCTTGAGAATTATAATCATACATCCTGAGATCATTCCACTCTTGGCCTCTCAGGTATTTGACATAATCAAGGACCATTACCTATCCCCACACAATTGTCCCTGGATACACTGCAATAGACCGCTGTGTCTCCATTTCCTCATATACAAGGTCAACAATCCTTGTTTCATCTACGGGTAAACGCCCCGTTGTTCTTGGCTCATGGTCATAGGCATATGGCCTAGTTTTTTTTGCTATGTTTTCCGGATAAAGCTGGCGGCCATGACGATCGTTTACGACAAGGTTGCAGTCTCGGTGGCTATAAATAAAATGGTTTAAGTCATGTATATAGACCTGTAATTCCTCAAAATAAGGTCTTCCATCCTCATAATAATATTCAAGGCAGTCTTCCATGAGCATGAAGGCGTCTGGACCAAATCTTTCATCATGTATTGGACAGTAATATTTCATTACTTACTCCTCACCGTAATCATATCATCCCTACGCAATGCCTCGTACACCTTCTCATGATGCCTAGTCATATCCATAGGGGGGCGTTTCTTGTAAATCTCTTCTCCTGACTCCATGTGCCTCAGCCCTTGCCCCTTCAGCCAAGCTTTCAGGGTGGTGCGGTTTGGGTTGTTCCGGAATTCGACCACATGATGTTCTGTGGAGTCCTTGCTTACAACCTCCAACACCGACCGTACCCAATCCGAATCATCATTAGCGCAGTACCTACCTGAAGCCGATATGATACGCTTCGTCTGGGCTCCGCAGTGGGGGCAAGGAAGGGTGGTCTCATTTATTCCCGCTATTACTTCGGTTATTTTGTTGCAGGAGGTACATTCCATATCATAAAGAGGCACTTACTCCACCTCCTCTTTTTTGCAGATATGAATGATTCTAAGTTTATCTTGTACAGCAGCAATGAAAGTCAATTCCTTATCATCATCCATAAATATTTTAACCTTACGCCAAGGTAATAGTTCCTTAGTAACGTTAGGTGTGTTGAATTCAGGGTCGTATTCATATGCAACATTAAGTCCAACTCCCATTACTTCGTTAATCTCATTAAACGTCCAAATGTGGGTTTCTTTTGAAAGGTATACTCTTCCTTTATTATCTGAAACTATTTGAACTTGTGTTTTGCAATGAGGACATTTCATATCGGAAGTTTTCATCACTCCACCTCCGCCTCAAACTGTTCACCGCAGTAGGGGCAGTATTTGTAATCTTCATAATGATTACTGTCAGGACTGCGTTTCACATAGAGATACCCACCTCTGCGTTCAACATAAAATGCACGGTTGGAAACAACTGCCCGTCTCATCTGAGTACAACAAAACGTCACTGTCTTATGGTCGATGGTGATCATTACGCTCCCCCCCTCATTGCCCATTCAATTGATTGTCTTGTATTGGGATGTAATCGCATTTTATCTTTGTTTTTGTTATACCATGCGGTAACGTCAGGCGTCCCTTGTGCTCTTCCTGCACCGAACCAATCACAAAGCATTTCAAGACGATATTCCACCGGCATTTCCATCACAATTTCGCCGCCATCGTCCTCTGGCAATATCCACCATTGCCAATGATGTCTGTTTCGTTTTTGATGAAGCAACCACGCAAAATCAAATGCTTTATCTCCCGTGTCGGTTGGCTTGTAATACCCCGTTTCATCTCTGCCAGTTTTGATGCCTTCGCCTTTTCCATGAAAATGCTCAACATACGGGAACCACTCACTTGGAAGAAACTTACTCCAATCGTGAATTATACCGAGCCAGAGCATCCCCATTTTGTAGCACTCAATGAATACGAACCACTTGTGGCGTAAAACGTAAGACAGATATTTGAAATGCTTTATCATCAAGTCGTCCTTGAGTTTTGGTTATTTGATTTCATACCTCTCTCTCGGTAAGGTCCCTGGCCGCGTTTCTTCGAATACGTTTGCGTCCCCTTCATTTTAGCCGTCTCAATAGCGGTATCCCCCGACATCTTGGCCTTGGACAGGTCAGCGTCTATCCTTTTCTCTTCCAGGGCCAGTTGTTCCCTGGCTTCGTCCATTTCCTTGACTACTTTGGCCCTCTCGATTTTGAGCTTTTCTTCGTCAAACATGATTCCACTTGTCTTAACAATTTGAAGCACTCTCTCAGTGATGGTTTTCTCCCTAATTAATAAAATATCAGCCTCAAGCTTGTCAGTCTCCGCATCAGTCTTATTGACATTAGCCTCTGTCTCCATAGCCTCGGCCTGCTCACCCATAGTAATTTGCTGCTGCATATCTTCAGGCTGTACCAACTGTTGAAAACTGGGGACCTTTTCCTGCTCAATGGCTTTCTGAAAGTCTTTGGGGTCTGCCTGAAAGAGTTCTTGCATAAACTGAAGAAGCTCAGGGGGAGTACCTATCTGTGCAAGCATCTCCAGGATGGCCCCGAAAGGCCCTTGCTGCATCCTCTTAAGGACTTTCTTCCAATCGGCCCAGTCCATGCTCTTTAAAAGTTCTTCCTGGTCTATGGCTCCCGCTCTATAGAGTTCCCTGGCCTCTTCCCTCTGCTGTACTCTACTGACGGGCATAGTAGAGCCTGAAACAACAGTGAGTTTAATGGGAACAATGAGATCAGGCCCCTTGATTTCTTCAGTGACTTCCTGTCCATCCTGCTCATAAGCTATCTGGCGCGGCTCAGTGTACCAGTTTTGTACATGAGAAAGGTACATCCTGCCTCTGATGCGAATCATCTTGGAGTAATTGCGTATCTTGCCCTTATTCATGGTCGTAGCGCGTTCCAGAAGGGCTGCAATAGCCTTGTACGCAATGACATCCCTGCCGGGAGTCTGGGCCAGTTCAAGCTCAAAATCACCAGCAACAAGAAAAAATAATTGCTTAGTTATTTCGAACGTCTTGTAATAATCCACCGGTGCCTTGGGGGGTTCCATATACTTGATTGCTTCGGAGACAAGATGGTTGGCAGGATTCACCACGCCCGGGTAATTAGTTAGCTGAGAATTTCTCACCCCTGAATTCCTGGGATTTTTTATTATTAAGCGTGACGCCCTACTCTTGAACAAATTAAGTTCGGATAATACCTTGTTTAATGCAATTTGAAGACCTTCTAGCTGTTCAAAATCTGATTCTCCCCAAGCATTGTTTGTATCGGTGATACTTTGGGTCATTGAGAAAGGATATTTGTCAAACAGGTAAGTATTTTGGCTAACTTCACGTTCTGTTAGAATTTCTAAATTAATAGAGGGATTATCTTTATCGTGCAGAACAACGTCACCACCCGTGCAGGTCGTGATCTGTCTGATTTTACCTGTGTATTTGTAATCCGGAGGATCTTGACTGTCAGGATCTTCATTGGGAAGCCGTGTGTAATCTTTAACCCAACATTCAACGATAAGGACTTCCTCGCTCTCAGCCCCGGATTGATCGGTGTAATTGCCAACCATGTGTTTGACTACGTTAGAGATGGTAGTAAACCATTCTCTTATTCTACCTGACCCTGACTGAATCTCCCTGCGGGATTCGCCAAGTTCTGCAATCAGATCCTTATCAGAATGTATTTTGGCGGCAGATTTGGGCCATTCATGCCTTGCCTCTCTCAAACTCATAGGCCAAAAATGAAAAACAGCACCAGCTTTCTGAAGATCAAGTGTTTTAACTGGGTAAAATCCAAAATGGTAAGGATCAATTACAAAGGTTTCGACTTCCCCAAGACCACCCTCTAATTCCTTAGTGAACACAACTTTTTCTATACAGCATCCATACATTTCACCATTTCTAACGCTTTTCTCCAAAACATTCTGCTGTTCTTCCTCATGCCACCAATTCTCCGCAGTATGAAGAAGCAGTTCATGAATTTCTTGGTGGGCACCGCCACGTTTGATATTAAATGTAGGATTATTGTCAGTTAGCATATTTACAGTGCGCTGGAGGTGTGTGAACATCAGATTGGCAGTTTGAAGAGCTGCCTTTTTGGTTTTGGACTTCCAGTGCTTATTTTTTTCCAGCCTATGGTGATACGCCCACTTGGAGGGCAAGCCAAGCGCGTTTTTATCCTGAAGTATCTCATCAAGAATACTGAATACGGTATGTCCTACATCGTCATGGCCTTCAGGCGGTATCAGTTCGGCGGTGAGTTTTTCTTTACTTAGGGTTGAGATTGATTCTGGCATTTGGTTCCTTTTTCAACATAAACATTTGGCCTGATTTGGGGTCTTTGATAAATACCTGAAGATTCCCCGGCAATACAGGTACGAAGGCTCCCTCCCGGATGAATCGAAAGCTATAATTTTTGGGTGGGGCATCTGAGGTTATAAGTCCTCTTGGCACCGGAGCCCAGGGTATCCCGTATTTGAAAATGAAAACGACTACAAGGATGGCAATTATGAAAAATATCCACTCACCCCTGTTTGAAGATGGCTTTTGTTTGAGTTTCATCATAAAATATTAATTATTATAGCGACAGCTCTCGTGAGCAAATTGCCGATCATAACTACTGGAATAATAATTAAGGGTCTGATTTGCATTTTGATTCAATAAAAAACCCACTGTCAGGGGGGATAGCCCGACAGCGGGTTAATGCCACGAAATTCTTTATAGATCGCCTCATGGCCAAGGCGTCTTAAGGAGGAATAAAACCCTATAATGACAAAAACCGCTAGCAGAGCGGTCATTACAGGCTTACTCCCGTGTCTGAATCTGCCACTATCCGCAACATGACAGGAAGACACGGGAAACCCATGAAGTCGAAACAACATGGGGAGGCGCGGATTAATTAAGCCCTGGTGGTGGAGGTACTAACTGTGCACCATCAGGCTGAATTATCGGGCTTGTAACCTTTTTGTACGCAGCGAACAAATTCCCAGTTTCAGCCAAAGGTATGATAAGAACACCAGGGCCAGTGTGGATATGGATTGTGCCATTAACATAATCCGGGTCTTGCTCAATGGGGAAAAGCGTCTTTTGAGGCTGTCCCTGGGCAACTGAGTTTCGTACAGAACAGGTTTTCTTCAGTGTCACCATAGAGTCAACGGGATCGTTCTTCGTGGTCCCAATGAACTCCCTTCCTGGCATAAACACCTGAACGACTTTGGAACTCATGTTAGCCCTTTTTTGTGACGTTCGTGATGGGTTTCTTTTTAGGTGTTTTCCCGTCAACCCAAGCATCTTCATCCTCAATCTCGACATTCTCAGGTGGAGTATCAAATAGCACATCAGCCTTCGCCTGAGCCTCTTTAGCGGTAACAATCAGAGCTTCCAACTGAGTCTTGGCTTCACGGGCAGCAGTGGCGGCTGTCATAGCAGCTGTCATAGCAGCTGTCTGGGCAGCCTCTTTAGCAGCAATTTCAGCACTCTTCTTAGCCTGAGCAACGATATCAGACTGATCAGTGATATCCTGAGTGACCAACACATGATAGGTGCTCATATTGTCCACCACGGCCAGGTTGGCAAAAATACCGTCTACCTTGGTGTAGAGTGGCCGGCCCAGGTTCGTTCCGATAGCGGCAGCTCCACCACCACGGTCAATCTGGGTGACTTTCTCTACCGTGAGCTTCATTTCTTGCTCAATGATTCCCACCAGAACCACCACGGGCATGTCAGCGGCGGCAGTGATCACCAGTCCATTCATTCCGAAAATCTTGTCAATCATGTTGTTTCTCCTTTAAGGGTTTAGTTTGCGCTTAACGTGCGCAATGTAACTTTTGTTAGGTCCATCATCCTCAGAAAACGGAAGGCCAATACTCTCAACACCTATCTGTGAATTAAGATATTGTGCAACCTGCTCTGGTGTTTCTCCCTCGGTAGCCTCCACAATAATGGTTTCGTCTCGGTATATGTTAAGCATTGGGGGTTCCTTTATCGGTGCATGACTGCTTTGAAATTGTTCTCACGTAAAGTTTCTACGTCTTTCAAGGCTTTATGAAGGTCGTGTAACTGCTCAAAAGGTGAAATTTCCCAAGATTCACGTGGAAAATCAATATTAATCCAACCTTTGCCTTTGCATCCATAGCATTTTTTGGGGGTCATAATTCCTGGATAGTCTTCGATATGTCCTTTGGTCCCTGTGCCATTACAAACTGGGCATTTTACGGCGTGTGACATGATTATCCTCCTTTGATTTTAAAGTTACACGTCTTTTCATGCTTCACCCTCTTAGCCCGGTACGGGAACTGCTTCCCGCACTTGGTGCAGTTGAGGGAGGGTTTCTTTGGTTTTGCTTTGTCCTCTTTCTCTAAATGAGCCACAGGCTTAGACTCAACTTTGGGTATAAAATCCGCAAGCTCTTGCTTATGCCCCGGCGGCCAGCCCTCACCCGTCCACATTTGACTCACCTGCTCAACCCTTGGATCATCCTTCTGCTGTGCCCAAAGCCTGTCAATTTGCTCCTGTCTTTCGTCCGAGATGGTCTTGAGTTTAGGTATGTCGATGTCTCCTATCCGGAACTGAGGAAATTGCTCCACGCCATTGGTATCTTGGCCGGCATAGATAGTCACAAACTCACTCAACTTCGCAGTATGCAGGTCCATGAATACCAAACTATCACATACGACACACATAATCTGCTTGGGCGTAATGGCTCCCGGTCTTGTCCGGCAGATATCAGGGGGAAATTGGCCGTTGTACTTGTGTTTCTCGCATAGATTTTTGAATATCAAGAGGTCAATCGGGTCTTTGAGTTCCGTGACATCAAATATGGCCAGCTTTTCATGACAGATAGGGCAGGCAAGGACTGATTCATTGCGATCCAGTAGATGAGGAATCATCGTACCGTCCTTGTCTCTACAGCAGGGGGTTGTTATTGTGAGGGGCATTGGGTTGGTTCCTTTTCGGGAGGCCAAAGGGCTTCTGAGGTTATCACACCCGCTAGGTTGGTGTGAGCAGTAGCTCTGCGTTGAGCCTCGAAATCAGCTAAAAAGAAAAAGCATGTTAATGAAAAAGGTACCTTGGATTCCTCCATTAAAGCAACAGCATTATTGTAAGCTTTTTTAGAATGAATTTTCATCTTTAGCCTCCTTATACATTTGCTCAGTAGGGATAATCTTGCCACCGTAAATGTAGGCGGTGCCAGTAAGACAAATTTGGTGAGGTGCCTCTTGGATTATTCTGTAAAAAAGTTGTTTAATGATTTTTTCCCTAAGGTCTCGCATAACTCGGCACCAGTTATCATTTTGAATCGTCATCACCTATCACCTCTAGTGTTTTTTTGAACGAATTATAAAGTGGAAGCAATAAAATTTCAAAACGAGGTTCGGTAGAACCGGGGGGAAGCGGTCCGTCGCTATCCCATGAATCAATAATAGACCTTTCATAAACAGTTTTTACATTGTGTTCAGTTGTAAGATTCTTTCGCTCGATACAGTATTTTGCTGTATAGGCAAATCCGCCGTTTTGTGGACTTATCCCTATGCGCCAATCATAAGGCGAAAATTCAGAGAAAGGAATAAACTTTTGTTTTTTTAACCAAGGCTCTATATCCTTCCAAATTTGTTTAGATTCAAATATGGTAAATTTGATGTTATAGACTAAATAAAAAAGACAAAAGAAAATCTTAAAAGCATCATCAATAGAAATTAGCCGTGGATAGCCGCATTGATGCCCAGCTTTTGGGTCTGGAGGTATGAGTTCACGGGTCCAGCGCTTCCATGATTCCACAGAAGGGCCAATAGCTTTAGCAAAGTCCTTTGGTCGGTAAAGTTTATTTGCTATCACCTATCACCTCAATTTCGTGGTTTGCTTTGAACCAGGAGAGGAAGAATTTGATATCATTGCCAGAAATGGAAACACCATTGTAGGCATTTTCAACAACGATACTTATTGACGCAGGCGAACCCTCCTTAGGAGAATGAACATAAAAATAAAGAATACGTGAGATATCAATCACAAGCTTCCCAAACTGCTTGAACTGGGGTTTCTCAGACATCAGTTCATTCGTATCGTCTCGAAGGCGATTGATGAACATGCGGAGTTCATCTTTAGTTTGAAATTTTGGTGATATAGCCCACTGTCCCTTTAAAAAATACACCACTTGCTGGTTGTTGGAACGGGATGGAATCTGATGAACAAATTGTAATTCCCCGTTGTTAACTTTATACAAAATTTCCATTTTATCCTCCTATGGTCTCAATCCTATCGTCTTCCTCAACCTCATCAGGATCATAAATAGCATCCTCGATGTATCCACCCTCGCCGTCTCGGAGATCCTCAGGCGGAGTGTTGTCAAGCGGTGTATCTTG
>SDBU01000321.1_pt1 | contig 68015 bp, 59 predicted proteins | sample 2277071 | NCBI WGS metagenome assembly SDBU01 (sample SAMN10397929, study PRJNA504765) | marine sediment metagenome | isolation source: marine sediment core GS08_GC12, 126 cmbsf | place: Arctic Ocean: Gakkel Ridge, Loki's castle | collected 2008 | reverse complement strand
ATACCACAGATAGTTCTGGCAACATTTCTTGCCGACTCGCCTGTGCCCCACCTGGAACTTACATCTTAACAGCCCAATTTGGCTCGACTACTTGTTCGCTTGATATTGAAATAACGACCCCTTCAGCACCACCATGCACAGGAGTAGGTTCTGGTTTAACTGGGGAATGTATATCAAGCCTTCTTTGCCCTAGTGCTTATGAACCAGACGGTGAATATCCTCAAGTTTGCAATATACCTGGTCAACGATGTTGTGTTCCTCTTGCCTATAGGGGCGGTAATGCACTTTGTTTTGACAATGCCAGTATTAATACTGCCATCGGCTGTATTCCGGTTGCCAATACCGATGCTTTTATTGGTTTTCTTCTCCGTTGGGGAATTGGAATTGCCGGCGGAATAGCATTTCTGCTTATTTTATTTGCCGGCTTTCAAATAATTACCTCGGGAGGCGACCCTAAAAAACTGCAGGCTGGAAAAGAGCTTTTGACATCAGCAATTGCCGGGCTTTTACTATTAATATTTTCAGTCTTTATCCTACGGCTTGTCGGAGTAGATATTTTGGGACTACCGGAGTTTGGAAGATAGCGCATGAAACTAGCACAAAACATTAATTTTCTTAATCTGGAAAGGCAATCTGCTAGAAATTTTGCCGGAGCAGATGTTGGCGATATAGTTTCTGGGCTGATCAGGTATATTTTTCCCCTCGCCGGACTTTTGCTTCTCCTTTACTTAATCTACGGCGGCTACCGCTATATGCTGTCGCGCGGTGACCCCAAAACCCTCCAAGAAGCAAAAGGGGTAATCACTAACGCCCTTTTAGGATTTGTAATTGTCTTTATCTCTTTCTGGCTCGTCCAAATCGTCGGAACAATCCTGGGACTTAACGTAGTCGCTAATATATTTTAATCTTAATTAATGGATAAAATTGCTTTTAATATCGGCTCGGCATTCAATTCCCCAATAGGCCAAACTGTCGGCTTGGCTGATTTAGTATCTATTGTTTTATTCAATGCGCTTGTGATTGCCGGTATCATTATGCTTTTTCTGATGATTGGCGGGGGAATAGGTATGATTGCCGGAGCCGGCCAGGGAAATCCCGAATCAGCAGCCAAAGGCCGTCAAGCAGTGACAGCAGCAGTAATAGGCTTTATAATTATTTTTGCAGCCTATTGGATAATTCAAATTGTAGAAATCGTGACCGGACTTAATATTTTGAATCCTGGACTTTAGCGATGGAAAATCAAATTGCCCAAATATTCGGAAGGGTAAATGCCCCTCCTGGAGTCAGCGCATACAGCGACGGATTAACTCAATTTATCTCAAACATTGTTAAGCTACTTATTGTCGGTGCAGGAATTTATGCCCTTTTTAATTTAGTCACCGCCGGATACGCCTTCATGTCGGCCGGTGGCGACCCAAAAAAAATAGCTGACGCATCGGCAAAAATTTGGCAGACCTTACTGGGCTTATTGGTTGCTGCCAGCGCGGTAGTTTTGGCAGCCATCTTCGGAAGGTTAATTTTCGGTAACGCCAATGCTTTGCTGCAATTTACAATTTACGGTCCAAGCTAATGCATAATCTAATTGCTCAAGTCCCAAATCCTCTTCCCGGAAGAATAAACGGCATTGGCCCTTTAGGTGAGTCTAGCGGGGCTACCTCTCGTCTTGCTCAAATAACTTCCAGCGCCATTGGCCTTATCACCGTAATTGCTTTCGTCTACTTCATGTTTATCCTCATTAGCGGTGCCATCGGAGTCATCTCCGCCGGGGGTGATAAAGGAAAGCTCGAAGACGCAAGAAGTAGAATAACTAACGGCGTTATCGGAGTCGTAATTGTAGTTGCCGGAATGTTTATTGTGGACTTAATTGCCAGGCTTTTAGGAATACAAGGAATCTTAAATATTGAACAGATGATTAGTATAATTGAACCCTAACAAAGATGGAGTCTAACCTTATTGCACAAGCTATCAATAACCCCGTTCTTGGAGGAATCGGTTCGCTTACCGGCGTCGGTTTTTTTCAAAGACTTCTGCCGGCTCTTATCGCCGCCGGGCTGGTCATCGGCGTGGTAATCTTTTTCTTCATGCTTTTGGCAGGTGCTATTCAGTGGATTTCCTCCGGAGGAGACAAGGGAGCGGTGGAATCGGCCAGGGGAAGAATAACCAACGCCATCATCGGACTAGTAATCCTATTGTCCTTATTTGCTATCACCCAGCTTTTAGAAACTTTCTTTGGGATAAATATATTGAGGCTCGACCTTAGTCCTTTATCAATCAGCTCGTCAGTATCTCCCGGGCCTGGCCCTGGACCGAGTCCCACATCAATTCCTCCAAACTTGCCTGAGTTTTGATGGCGGATTTCAAAAGTAAGGTTTAAATTTAATTTACCCCTTGACAAGAGTTTGCTGATATATACATAATAAATTTGTCAATATGTTTGGAGCATTACTAGCGCAAGGAATAAACTTAAGACCCGGTCAGGGTTTCTCTGCCCCTCTGGAGACTCTTACTTTCGGGCAAGTTATCGGCGCTGCAATAGTTCTTATTCTAATCATTGCTGCAATTGTATTCTTCTTCATCCTAATTATCGGCGGGGTAAGGTGGATTACTTCCGGCGGCGACAAAGCTGCTACCGAGGCTGCAAGGAGTCAAATCACTTCCGCCTTGGTTGGTTTGGTTATCGTCTTTGCTGCCTGGGCAATCCTACAGCTTATCGAGCTCTTCTTCGGCATCGACATTCTGGGTGGACTCCAAATAGTAAACGTCCAGTCAATAACTCCTTAGAGACCCTCCACATAGTTTGGAGAGGGTCTTTTTTTTGGCTTTAAAATTCTCTCTCTACCTCTAAATTATGCTTGTCGGGGCGTATGCACTAATATACACTTAAGGTTAATATGGATACCCTTGCTCAAGCCGGCATCGCAAATCAAAGTGGCGTTGCCACTATTCAAGGTTTGGAGGGAATATTCGAAAACGTCATCGGGGTAGCTCTGGGATTTGCCGCGATTGCCCTTTTTATCATGCTCATTGTCGGCGGGTTTAAATATATTACTTCGGACGGAAACCCAAAAAGCCTTGAGTCGGCTAAAAAAACTTTGACTTCCGCAATTTTGGGGATGATACTAGTCGCCTCAGCTTACCTAATCCTGCGGTTTATTGGTGTCTTTACCGGTGCAGACGTTGAGAATTTTCGAATATCCTATCCTTAGCGCAGTTAATGAAACTCCTGTCAAAAGTTATTCCAACAATAATTTTATTAATCTTTCTGTTTATTCTTGGGAGCCTTAACCCTTCTTCTTCCCTGGCTCAAGAATGCACCGGGTCTTCCTTTCTTTGCTGTGATGAGATCGATCCTTACGCAGGCTGTGTTGGCGCTATTGGACCTCTTGACTGCGGCCTAGTCAGTAGCTCTCAGTGTAACAATTCGGGCCTAGATGATTACTGTTCCTCAACTTATGGAACTGGTCTTTTGTTTAATAATTGTTCTGGTTTGAATTGTTCTTGTGGAAGTTGTAATGTAGGCTACGTTTGTGATTTTGGTTCCAGTTCGGGTAGTATCGGACCGGCTACCTGGAGATGCGATAACGGCTGCTGCAACAGACCGGCTTCATGTCCGGGCTTGAGCGCTTGTTTGTCCGACGGCTTTGGTACCACAAATAGACCGGGTTGTGCTTCGGGCCCAGACATTTCCCCTCCCCCGCCGGGAGTCACTCCAACTCCAACCATCGTCCCACCACCTGTCATTGGAAGCCCAAGACCCACCCCTTATGTCCCTTGTGATGAGGTTCGTTCTCCGGAGTTTCATTCCTTAAGGCCTTATCAAGCAAGTCCCTGCAACTTGGGGTTTGAAGACTTAGCTTTGTTTTGCGGTAATGATTTAATCATCACCGACCCAATAGCGATAGAAAAAAACTTTTTTCCTTATTGGACTGGCTGGACCTATACTTTTGAGGGAAGCTCAATTGAGCCAACCTATCCCCAGATTGCCTTTATTGAACCGTGTGTTGTCTGCCAGGACGGTAGGTGCGAAGGTCGAATTCCTGGACCGATGCCGGTGTGCGATCGTAACTTAAATATGTGTACTATCCCTTTGTCTGGTCCGGCTGAAGAATGCATTGGCAATTGTATTGACAATCAGGACGGGACAGAAACATGCTATTTCAATATGTTGCGTGTTCGCGATATTGCTATTGATTTACAAGGAGCATTTCTTCCCATGATGGGTTTCACCGAACCCTCAATCGGTTCGGGGTCAAGGCCCAATAGAGTAGTCAACAGTGTTGCCCAATCAGAAACGATGAGTGATGCGCAAAAAGTTAATGAATACGTCAGCTGGTATATAAACGGTGTAATCGGCAGAGCCGAGTATGACCCGCCTGACCCTGACACCGACGAGGGTAGAAGAAAAATTATCGACTTTTCCGGGCCATTAAGAAAGCTCTTTGCGTTTGATTCACAAGATGAAATCCGAGAAGACCAAGAAAATGCCGCCGGAGTTACAAGACACGACCAGGTTACAGTGTGTACCAATTTACTTGGACTACCAACTGAGTGTTATCCTCAGCGCCCGGGAGTTACTGAAAGGCGAGTAACAAGTACACCCGGTACGCACAGCGAGTATATTCCTTTCTCTTCTACCGAAGACCGAATGGGTATTGCCGGCTTTGGTACTTATTCAATTCAACCGCCTCTATCCAGCACTTTTAGCATTCTTTGGTCCTCAATAACCAACCAAGAACCGGCAGTTTTATATTTTGCTCACATGCAGGAAGGTTCAGAGCTTGCCGAACTTTTTCAAAGCATCTTTGCTTATGAAGGAGCGGATCTTGATTCCGACCCTGAACCGGCAGTGGTTTCAACTTCCGAGTTTTGTGATTTACGCGCTATTCGCTCAAACCCCGGCGACAACCTTTTTGCCGGCGAAATGAGCGCCACCGTTTCTTATGAAGCCCAGGTTGAATGCGAGTTTGCCATCCCCGATGAAGATATTCCAGGTAATCTTTGCCGAAGACTAAATGAAGAGGTTGGAATAACTGCCGACTGCGTGCCGGTACCCAGTCCCCTTAGGTCTTTATATTGCGAAACCAACTTTGGAGTATTCGATTGCCAATACTCAGACCCACCGCCATCACCTTCCCAATTCTGCGGAGTTAACTGCGTCGTTTTGGTTGATGACAGCGGCTGTCAAGTACCTATTGGCCCTAACCCGGGCTGCGTCCCCCAAAACTGGGTTGCCACCGGTCTTTCTTTGAGTGGTTGCTCGGAGCAAATTCCGGGCGGATGCGACCCTTCTCCCGAATTTAAGTGCGTGGAAGACGCCATCTTTGGCTGTACTCCTCCCCCCGATGAGCAACCAAACTTAGTCCAGACTTGTCCTAATAATGTACTGATTTCCTTTAAGGTTTCTACAGAAACTCCTTTAGCAGAAGATGTTTGGAAAAGATTAGTGGCCAATCCGGTCAGTGTTTTTAGAAGAATATTTCCGGAAATTGAAGATGAAGAAGGAAGGCCAATACGGAGGCTTTGGGATTTACCGGTGGCAACTAGTGCCATATATGAGGGCGAAGGCGTACAAGTGGTCGGCAATCCGGTATTTGGGCGTCCTGCGAACCAAGGCGAGCTGTATTTCCCCCACATCGGTGGAGTCCATGAATACTTCTTAAAATGCATCCAAAAAACACTTCGGCCCGAGGGCTTTGGAGAGGGCTGCATTAGCGGCCCTGAACCCCTGGTCCTTCCCGGTGGAGACTGTCCTGCGGTACCCGATTCAGCAATACCAGGAAGGTGGCTAGGGTCATTTAAAGCGAACTTTATCAACTTAGCAAACAGGTGGACTTTTATCTGCACTGGGCCACAGTATAATTCTGCCGAGGAGTGCTATAACTTTGTTGTCGACACCTCGCTTGCTCAAGGAGTAAATCCGGCTTTTGCCCTAACTATCTGGCTTAACGAAAGCGGAGCAAGTAATTATTGCTTTTGCGGAGCAACTTGCCAAGATTTTGGAGTAAGGGTGTCAAGCATCTTCCAAAACCTCGTTGGCCAACTCAACTGGTTCCTTGGGCTTCCTTTCAGCTCGGGCTATACGTCCTGCCGAAACACGTCGGGGTGGTTGGAACCGATGCATGCCTTTCTTAGCCGTTTCCGTTCCGGTGGGTGCAACCCTGCAAACCCTGAAGGAACAGGCTACTATAACGACCTCAGAAATTCCACCTGGCAGTGGGTAACGGGCGGGTGTGTTTCCGGCAACAGATACTCAATTAGCTGGCCAACAGACAGTAGCTGTCCGTAGCATAAAAGCTCTTGATAAACTGTTGTTGCTAATATCCTAATATTGTATGATGAAAATGAGCATGTTCAAAAAACTTCTGTTGGGATTTTTAGCATCGATTGTTCTTCTGATTTCTATTGTTCCCTACTTTTCCGCAGCCCATGCTCAAACCTGGTACAACCAGCCTTTTGAAGAATGGACTGATAAGGTATTTAACGAAAACAATCCTGAGGAAATCTTCGGCGAACGCTATGCCTATGCCCAAGTAGAGTGGATTATCTATAGCGTCATTGCTTTTCTTACCTTTGCTGGCGACCAAGAAGTCTTCGGGTGTCTTCTCAGAACTGATGGAGATCTTGAAGCCTGTAGAGACGAAATTATAGCCGCTGCCTCAGGCTTCTTAACCTCAAGCGAGACTACCAACAATCTTGCCGAAAGCAATAATCTCTTTTTAGCCGGTTTTACTACCCGACCTGTTTCGGGAATTGCCTACTTTAAAGATATCGCCGAAAGAGCCAACCTCGTTCCTGAAGTTAGCGCCCAAGGCTTCGGTTTCTCTGCGGCCAACCCGATTCTCGGTCTTTGGAGAATGGTTAGAAACGTAACTTATTTCCTTCTTATTCTGGTAATTATTGTCATGTCTTTTATGATTATGTTTCGGGTAAAAACCTCTCCCCAAACAGCAATAACCGTTCAGTCTGCCCTGCCTAAAATAATTGTTGCCTTAATTCTTATCACCTTCTCGTACGCTATTGCCGGGCTTTTAATTGACTTAATGTATGTAGTGATTGGACTGGTTGCGGGAATTATTTCCAGTTCCGGCTTGGTTGGCGGAGACTATACGGACTGGATCACCATGTATAACGCCTTAACGACGGAAAGGAGCATTTTTGTCCTTCTTGGTCAGTTCATGTTAACTTTTTATATCGGTTTATTTATTGCTTTATTCTCGTCAGGCGCAGTTGGCTTTAGCCTTGGTATATTAGCGACATTATTTAGCCCTCTCATCGTGCTTATACTTGCTATTGTCATGCTCTTTGCCTGGTTCAAAATACTTTGGCTTCTTTTTAAAACCTTCGCCATGATTCTTTTGCAAATAGTCGTTGGGCCAATAATGATTCTTCTGGGAGCTTTTGGGGTAGGAGGCGGGTTTAGTCTATGGCTAAGAAATCTTATTGCCCACCTTGCCGTTTATCCTGCCGTCGGTTTTATGTTTATTATGTCTTTTGTTTTCTTAAGGGGTGCCTTTTTTGATCGCGAAGGAGACGTGGTAACCCCATTCCTGGACTCTCTTTTCCCGTTTGGTGTTCAGCAAACCCTCAGCGGCAGCACCTGGACGCCGCCCCTTACGGTTGGCTCTACTCAAGTAGAGCTTCTTTGGCTGATTGCCAGTCTCGCCGTTCTCTTGCTTATCCCCCAGGTTGCCAACATAATACGCGGGATGATAGAAAAAAGACCCTTCCAGTACGGTACTGCAATCGGTGCTGCATTAGCTGCCGGCGCGGGTGTAGCCACCTATCCTATTAGAGAAACTGCCGGCTTGACCAGCGAGACATTTAGAAAAGGATTTGTCGAAGTAATGCAAACCCCAACTCGGAAGTTTTGGGAAAAAGTAACGGGGATAAGAAACCCTTGATTTTAATTTAACCCTACCTTCTCCCTACTTCGTCTGAAAAGACGTATGCAAAGCCTCTCTTAATCAGCTCCATGAAGGTTCCGAAAGCAAGATACTGCCTTGCCTGGGGATAGCGGAAGGGACTGGTAACAATCGATATTGTTGACCTCCACCGTGCTTTCTCTTTCGGGGTCTTGCCCAGTATAGGAAAGTCTAAATATTCTTTAAACAAATAATCCGCTTGCTGGTTGGTAATCATTTCCGCTGTCGATGCATCCTCTATCCAGCTAAATATTTCTGCATCGGGATAAATAAGAAGGGTTTCGATAAGTTCTTTGGCGTCATCTTCTTCTTTCATCCAGACAATCGTTCTTTCTAAAAGCTCCTGCCATTTTTGTTCTCTCTCCGTCGCTTCTAGTCCTATCTTTTTACCATTCAAGTCCACCAAATCAACCATGTTTTCCGAAACGTGGTCAAAAACCTTGCTCAATTCAAGGAATTTATCGCGACTCGGGTTGTGGAAAAAACTGTTAGTTCCCCAAAATCCCGCTCTTGTTAGGTCTGCTTTCCTAAAATTATCAAGGTGAGCTCCATATCTATCTCCCTCGCCATACTTATTTTCTAAATTATCCCAAAAATCCTCGTTCCCAAGCTCAGCAGAAGCCAAAGAGTTAACAGTATCAAGCCTTGTTTTTATCTCGCCCTTTTTGGTTTTCACCTCTCTGGTCTCATACTTGTCCTTACTGATACCCATTTCCCCTAGCCATTCTCTATCCACTTCTCCTTCCTCATTAGCCCGCGATAAAACGGAGCTAAAATAGTCTGTATAGCCAATATCAAAAGGGGTACCTCCCTCCGGGTCCCAAACACCCCGGGTCTTCCTCAATATTCCCCTATCACCAAGGTTCTCAGATAGATTCAGTGCTCTCTGTGCAAAAATATCCCCCAATCCATTTAAAGTAACATTAAAATGCCCCGCCCTGAGGGTGATGCTCCAAAGACCGCCCGAAAATCTCCTGGCCCATAAAGTTTCTCTTAATTCTTCTATCTCTTCTGCAGACCCCTCTTCTGCAGACCCCTCTGACATTTTTTTTTCAAGATCGGCTAAGTGCTCATCAAGATATTGATAATTACCCTTTGCCCGAGACGGCTCCTTTATTATTTCGTCTACTTCAACAATCTCGCCTTTCTTCTCTCCTTCCTTATAGACATATCCCCCGTGATTATTAAAATCTTTAATTGCATTTTCCTGGTCTTTTCCATTGTCGCCGTTTTTATTTTTAGTTTCTTGCTTAGTCTTTGTAAGCGCCACTCCCATAAGTTCGTAGTTTTGGAATTCCTCCTCAATAGGTTTTTCTCCATCCTTTGTTTCATAGGTAAAAAGTTCCTTTAAGACAGCATTGTCTACGCTGCTTGCGGCCACCGAAATTCTTTCCGGAGTCTCCATTCCCCAGACTCTGACTAGTCCTTGCCTTTTGCGCCTTGCTTCGAGCTTTCTCCTGAAATCTGCCCCCAGCTTTTTCATTTTCGGGTCAAGTTCAAATTGGGTGGTGGCAAGAATCAGCGGGTTCATTAAAGCTCCCTGTTCCTCAAAGGAAAGGTCGAAAGACTCAAGGTGTCTTAATCTTTTTTCAAACCAAACTCTGGAATAATTTTCCAGCTCTTCATCGGTAACTAACACTGCCTCTTTATCAATTTCGTCCATTGTTGGTTCTTTTTTTGGTTCTTTTTTTAATTTGTCTACCAGCCTCTCACGAGCCATCCGCTCTTTGTTGGGGACGCGAAGCTCTACCGGAGTTTGGGCCTCAATTTCACTCAGCTGCCGCCTTTGGATATCATGCCAGCCTTTCATCGAACGGTCCATTCCACTAATTGCTTCCGGAACGTCCTTAGAGCCCTCCTGCCTTCTCTCTCTTTGGGCTTCACGGCGCATCTTCCCGGCCGACATCCCTTTAGGAGCTATTTTTATTTCGCTTGCTTCTGTCATCTTGCCTATAATTATATCATTGTGGCGCTAAGGAATGTATTAATCCTGTCCTACTAACAACCCTTATACACTCCTCCACATTTACACTGATAGCCTTTTTTAATTAATTTATTAATTCCTTTGCCGCAGTTGCCGCAGTTTTTTACAAACTTAAGTCCATCGGCTTGATGGGAATGAGAGTAAAAAACCTCAAAAGACGTGTCAATGGAAGGAGGACAGCTTGCCGATGACGTTCCAAAAACACCCGACCCTCTCGCTTTTTCAACCCCTTCTCTGACTAGATGGTCATCATAGCCAGCCTCCCCTATAAGAAAACTTTCATAAATTGGTACTGCCGCTTTTAATGCCATTTCTTTTTCTCTCAAGTCGTCTCCCTTTTGAATTATATAACAAGCTCTGGTAGCATCGGGGTGTAACCCAAGCAATAAAGTCCACTCGACCTCCTGGTCGGCGGATAGAAATAGCGGCTGCCTTCTTAAGTCTTCTCCCGAAAAAACATCACCAGTATCCTCATCTAAAATAGTATTTGCTATTTTCAAGCAGTGCTCCGTGTCAATATCAAGTAAAACTGCTCGATTAAAAAGCAGCTTTGTCTTATCTTCCACCGCTATTTCGCTGATGATGATTTTTGTGTCCGATGACCTCTCGGAATGAGGCGGGCTAATCCAAATAACTATTCCACTTTCGTTTTCGGTTGCCCAGCGCTGAATCTTTTCAAAAGCTTCAAACTCTTTCTTTCCGATTACGGAATCTTTTTCAACCGAATCTTCAATAAAAACTCCTGTTTGGGGAGAAATAAGCTTTTTATCTTTGCCGATTATGAAATAGTACGGGTCAGGAATCCTTTTTGTTTCCAGAGAATATGAGGCAATTTCTTCTATAACTTGCGCTTGCGGTTTATCTTTCCAGGTAGGGATAAAAGCGGTAATTTCCTTATATCTTTCGCTCATTGTATTCTCCTGCCCAGATACAATTCTGCACCTGGCCGGGTACCGCATGGTACTCGGTCGGGATATCCCGCCTAAGGCGGGAGAAGGTCGCTAGTTTTCTGGCTTTAACAGTTGCGGCACAGCAATGAAGTACAAGTACTTCAAATCCCTGAGGCAAACTTGATTTTACCTCAGGGCTTCGGAGTTTCACCGAATTCCTTCCCCAGAGAGATAATCCTACGGATATCTCACGAGGCCCCGTTAGATGCGTTAGCTATTTTGAGCTTGCGAAAAACAAGCTTCGCTTATCTAATTGGGGAACACAACCTTAAGGCTATTATGAACAATCTCTACGATAATTCAAGTGCAACTTCTGTGAAAATTGGTAGGGGTTGAAAAAACAGCTTCATAAGCTAAGCTAGAATATAGTAATTCTATAAACTCATTTAAGAAAAACTTATATGGCTGATAAGTACATCATCGAAGAGCAGCACCCTATCCCCCAGCAGATTTCTGCCTTCCAATTCCACTTGGTCGGAGACATGACTTTAAAGCAATTTGTTCAGCTTGCAGCCGGTGCCTTAATTGCTCTTCTTATTTATGCATCCGGACTTCCTAACGCTATCAGGTGGCCCCTAATTCTTTTTTCTTTCGGAGGAGGCGCAGCACTGGCATTTCTCCCCTTTGAAGATAGACCGCTAGGCCAGTGGATTGTTTCCTTTTTCAAATCCATCTACTCACCCACTGTCTTTGTCTGGCAAAAAGCAGCTTCAATTCCTCAATACTTCGCTCCGGAAACCGAGAGTCCCGCAAAACCGGCAGCCGCTGCACCTACCGCTCAAGCTAAACCTCAAATTGCCCCTCCGACTAAGGTTGTCCAAACTGAAGAAGCAAAGCTTGACCAGGGAGAGCAGGCTTTTTTGGAAAAACTAACCACCATGTCAGACGCCCATCCAGAGCCGTCTATAATCTCTACCGTTCCCTCTGTTGCTCCCGCAATTACTCCTGCAAAAACAGAGCCATCTGCTAAGAAAGTTCAAAGAGATCTCTCTGTTCCTCTCACCGAAGCAGTTGCCGTGGAACCAAAAGAAGATAGAGGTTTCGCGATACCACAAGAAGAAACGCCTACTGCCCAACCATCTGCACCGTCTTCGGTTGTACCTGTCATGGTTAAAGGAAGAGAATTAACCGGAAAGCAGGCAAAATTCAGTCAGGATGCGGCTCCGCCAACTCCTCCCACTAAACCAAACACGGTCGTCGGTCAAGTCATGGACCCGGATGGAAAAATCGTCGAGGGAGCAATTTTAGAAATAAAGGATCCTCGGGGAAGACCTGCGCGAGCCTTAAAAACCAACGTGCTCGGTCACTTTATGATTGTCACTCCGCTATTGGACGGCAGATATGAAATCTTAGCTGAAAAAGAAGGCCTTGTTTTTGAACCGGTAACTTTTTCTGCAAAAGGGGCAATTATTCCGCCTATTTCCATCTGGGCGAAACAGAGAATTGAATCATGATTCCCATATAATGAAAATCCCAATTATTTCAACCCCTGACAAACCGCTTGTCGCTTCGACTCAGAACAAAATACCGGTTGCTGACGTTATCCAGGACATGATTATTTATAAAAATGGCGGTGCTGCTTTGGTGCTTGAGTCTACTTCTCTTAATTTTGGCCTTTTATCCGACATGGAGCAGCAAGCGGTCATCGCCGCTTATGCAGCCCTTTTAAATTCCTTTACCTTCCCTGTTCAAATTGTCGTCAGGTCAAAAAGAAAAGATATCTCAAAGTACATAAAATATTTAGATGGAATGCAAAAAAAACTTACCAACCCCAAGCTGACCATAATCATGCAGGATTACCGGCGTTTTATTATTGAAACAATAACCAAAAAGAATGTCCTTAGTAAAAATTTCTATTTTGTTATCCCTTTTACTCCTCTTGAGCTTGGAGTAACAAAATCATTCATCGCCACTACGAAAAGAAGCGGTGCTCTCCCCTTTCCTAAAAGCTACGTCGTCAATAAAGCCCGGGTTGCACTATATCCCAAGCGAGACCACTTAATGAGACAGGCTGGCCGATTAAGCATTCAGTTAAAACAGCTTAAAAATGATGCTCTAATAAAACTTCTTTACCAAACTTTCAATCCTATTCCCCCACCCACGAAAACTGAATTTGAAGTTATTCAAAAAGAAAAGGAAAGGATGGCTAACAAATGAAACTGCCGACAAGGAAGAAAACCCCAAAAAAACCAACCGGCCCGGAAAGCATGAATATAAAACCTAAGTTTACTGACCCGGTTGCAGCTATAAAAGACCAAGCCTTGTCTTTAGTAGATGTCCTTGCACCGGAATCAGTCGATGTCGACTTCGACCATATGAAGATTAATGGCGTATATCTTCGCAGTATTTTTATTTCGGGATATCCAAGGTTTGTTTCTCCGGGGTGGCTTGAACCAATTGTCAATTATGACGCCTCCTTAGATATTTCTTTTTACATCTATCCCATTGAGGGTAAAGGTGTTTTAGATGACTTGCTACGTAAAATTGCCGAGATGGAAGCAGAAATCGAGACCGACCTGCAGCGCGGAAGGATAGTCGACCCTGCCACCAAAGCAAGACTAGAAGACGCCAGGTCGCTTCAGGAGGAGCTTGTAAAGGGAGCCGAGCACTTTTTTGAATTTGCTTTCTATATCACTCTTCCCGCCGGAAGCCTGGAGGAATTAAATCAACTAACAAAACAGGTTAAGTCAACTCTCGGCGCTTTACTAATAAGTGCCAATAACGCCACTCTCGATATGGAAAACGGGTTCCTTGCTACTGCTCCTTTAGGGATCGATAAATTATCAATCACCAGAAATATGGATACTACTTCCCTTGCCACCACCTTTCCTTTAACTTCAGCTGAGCTCTCCGACGAAAAGGGCGTTCTTTACGGGATTAATCCCCAAAACGACTCCTTTGTCATTTTTGACCGGTTTTCCCTGGAAAATTCGAACATGGTAATTTTCGGAACCTCGGGCGGGGGTAAAAGCTACTTTGTAAAGCTTGAGTCGGTCAGAAGCCTCATGCTGGGAAGCGAGATAATTATTATCGACCCGGAGGCAGAATATCAAACATTAGCCAAAGCGGTGGGAGGTCAAATTATCTCGTTTTCCTTTACTTCTCCTTCAAAAATTAACCCTTTTGATCTATCTCAAGTATATGAACCGGGAGAAAACCAGCTGGGATTAAAAATTCTTTCTCTCCATTCACTCTTCAAAATCATTATGGGCCAGCTGAGTCCAATCCAGGAAGCACTGCTTGATAGAGCCCTCATTGCCACCTATCGAGGAAAAGGGATTACTTTTGACCCAGAAACACAAACAAAGGAGCCTCCCCTGATGGAAGATTTGTATAAAACCCTGGTAGGAATGGAAACGCCGGATGCAATGGACTTGGCGGCAAGAATTGAAAAATTTGTTAAAGGTTCGTTTGTCGGCATTTTTGACCAGCAAACCAACGTTGAGATTGAAAATCCCTTCACGGTATTTTCGGTAAAAGAGCTCCAAGACGCCTTAAGACCGGTGGCAATGTTTATAATTCTTGATTTTATTTGGACCAGGGTAAAAAAGGACCTTAAAAAGCGACTTTTACTGGTTGATGAAGCGTGGCACATGATGCGATATCCCGACTCGGCCCAATTCTTGTGGTCAATCGTTAAAAGAGCGAGAAAGTATTATCTTGGCTTAACCACCATTACACAAGATGTAGAAGACTTTTTGGCTCAAGACATCGGCAAAGCAATTGTTACCAATAGTGCCTTGAGGGTTTTATTTAAACAGTCCCCAGCGGCCATTGATACAATCGGCAAAGTCTTTTATTTATCCCAAGGAGAAAAGCAGCTGTTGCTGGCAGCCAATATCGGCGAGGGAATATTTTTTGCCGGAAATGCCCACGCCCCCATCAATGTTGTTGCCTCGCCAGAAGAACACAAATTAATTACTACCAAGCCGTCTGAATTACTTCAAATGCGCGAAGCGGCGTCTCCTGGTGGAGTGGTTAAAATGGCTAAGGTAGAAGTCAGGGGTTCTAGAAGATGAAAAACGAAGGAAAAATTGAAATTAGTATCCAGTCTAAAGAAATATCTCCGACGACCTCCAAGGAAGCTTATGAATTTCGACAACTGGTAAAACAAGCCGGCTTTGTAGAGCTTGACGCAGTAACCCAAGCCGAAATAGGTTGGTTTTTACCGCAAGGTTTTAACGGCGAACAGCTTACGACTGCCTTAAATCTGTATTCGCAAGGTGTCCACAGCGAAAAACTTGAGCAACAAGTAGATAAATCCGAAAAACTCCTGGCAAATCTTTCTGAGCGGGAAAGACAATCTCTTTACGCCATCCCCTACCTTGTGGCCGCTTTTGAAGAATATGACCCCGAACGCAGCTCTCAACTTCAGACAGCATACACACCTTCTATTACTATTCAACAAGTTCCATCTACCGCGGTTTCTCAAGACAACCGTTTTGTTTTTGAAAGACTGGAAGGTTACTTCTCACCGGTAATAAAACAGGTAGCCGGAAAAGGCATCAGTCTAGCAAAAAAGAAAGTTAAGGATTTCGCCGCAAAAGCAATTGAAAAGGGCGGTAAAAAATTAATCAAAAAGGCTTTTAAAAAAGGTGCCGGATTGGCTATCAAGGCCGGCGCCAAGGCAGCAATTGCTGGTGCTGCTCAGGCGATAGGGACAACGGTTCCGGTGCTTGGTAATATCGTCGCTTTTATCGTAACAGAGGTCATTCCCCGGCTCATTAAAGGTGCCACCAAACTTTTTTCCGCCTTTCTCAGGGCTGTTACTGGTGAGAAAGATTTCAGAAAACAATTAAGAAATCTTGCCGCTTTAGGTTTTGTCCTTGCCCTTGCTTTAGGACAACCAGTGCTTGCCGGAGTTGCCGGATTTACCGCCGTTAGCGCACAAGCGGCCATTTTGGGTTCACAGGGTATTTCGGCAGGAATAGCAGGCGCAGGACAAACTTTTGTTTACGGCTTGTATGCAGTGGCTGCACCGGCGATCGGTATTCCTATTTTATTAGCCTTGCTGGTCACTCCTTTTGTGATCGCTTTCATTATTTTTATTATTAACTCCGGTGCTTTTATTACGCCATATGCACCCAGTCCTGTTCTCCAAGAGTCTGCCTATATCAGTGTCGAAAAAGTTGCCAACCCTGCCGGTCCGTTTGATAATAACGACTTACCAGAGAGAATTACATATACCATCAGCGTTGCCGCAACTCTCTCCACTTTAACTAATATCAGTTTTGATTGGCGATGTGAAGTAATTTCCGATTTCGGACAAACATGTCCTGCATTCGGAACTGTTACCGTCAATGGTGAATCCGTCCCTAATGTCCTCCCCCCTCCCGCTCCCGATGTGTTATCTCCGGTAGGAGAACCTTATGTAATCACCTATACTCAACTTTTTCAGAGAGGGCGGTTCGAAGATACGGCAACCATAGACATCTTCACCGTAACTGCTGATGCGGAAGGGTCCCCTGGTGAAAAGTCGCGCGGTTCAGCAACAGTCATCATCGGTAATCCCCCGACAGAATGCTTTGAGTTTGCGGTTGGAGAAAGCGATCCGCGAGGACGGGCCTCAATCGACTGGGCCAATGACCCGATAGGACAGTCAAATATTATGGGTGCGATCGGTCAACTTAGCCTTGCTCCTGCCTACACTGCTCCTTTATGTGCTGGCGGTCCAATATACCTTTACAGAATTCCTGTAAACTTCGGCGGAGGTTGGGCTTCCGGTGCAAACGGAGGAACCATCTTCCTTTATAACGGCGGAACCAGTAGTTACGGAACGGCTGTCTATACTTTAGCTCATGAGTCCGGTCACATAGCTAACTGGCGCCGTCCCGATATCTTTAATGACTTTTCCTCGCAAGGAATCTCGTCAATTGAAGGTTTTCTTCACACCTATCCTAATCAGAAAACTATATGGGAGGATTTTGCCGAAACAATTGGCTTATATGTTGGCGAACCGGTATATCACCCGGCAAAATGGGGCAGCTTTGATTATCAAGCCCGATACCCCTTGCACTATTTTTTTGCCCGTGATTTGTTTGGTGGAGTAGAATACTAATGAGAATATCTAACCTGATGAAACCAAAAGTTTTAGTCGTAATAGGCATTTTAGCTATCATGCTCTTTGGTTTCTACTTAATATCAAGAAAAGATGAAAAACCTCCTGAGATTCCTTCTGTAAAAGAACAACTTACCTGGAAAGAAATAAGAGCAGGAGTTACTACTACTAATCAACTTGATGAACTGGGTGAACCAAAAGAAAAGCAGCGAACTGTTGAGGGACAATTATTGTACTATCAGTCGGAAAATGAATATCATCTTGATGAAGTAGAAACAAAAGGCAACAAGGTCGTCTTTATCAAAGAAAAAATGTACTCCACTAGTGATAGGTCGCTTTGGGCAAAAATAGACACACTAGGAAATTCTTACACTATGCTTTATGGTCCAAATTCAAACTCCGGAGTTAATCTTTTTGTCTATCCCGAACATGGAGTCGCTTATCTGGCTAATCAACTAGGTGATCTTATTTTTGAAACTTGGTATTTTACACCTTCAACGCTTGAAGAGTTCTTGTCTCTCCCCCAACTAAGCGGTTACTCTCAAGAAGAATTTCAAAGGATAGACTAGTTTTTGGTTAAGATAGCAAACTATTCTTAATCCTGAATTCTGACAGGCATTATCAGATGAAGAAAATCGGAGTCTTTAGTATCGGTGAAAACACCCGGAGCACTTGCACTTGATAATTCAATCTGGACTTCCTCTGACTTCACCACATTTAAAAAGTCTTCTAAAAACCGGAAATTAAAAGCAATCTTTAAAGCTTTTTTTGTCCCTTCAATTTTTGCATCAACTTTAGCTTCTTGTCTACCGCTCTGGGAGCTTTCGGCAAAAACTGTCAGTCCTTGAGACTCAACCTTAAGCGTTACCACATTAGCAGCATCTCTGGCAAAAACAGAAGCAAGCTTGACGGCTCTCAAAAATTCTTCTTTATCTAATCTAATCTTATAACCGGCTTCAGCGGGAATTATTTTTTCAAAATCGGGATAGTCTCCCTCAATTATGCGCGATGCCAATATCGCATCGTTGACAGAAAAAACTACTTGCCCCTCCCCCTCTTTATAAGAAAAACCAATTGAATCCTCTGTTCCGGAAAGTCTTGACAATTCGCTCAGTGAATTTTTAGGCATAATCAAATTGTTACTAATACGTAAATTTTTTGCTGATTTCAATTTCAGCTTTTTTTTGGAAAGCCTGAAACCGTCTGTCGCTACCAAAGTAAGGACATTATTGTCAAATAAAAATAACACTCCGGTTAAAACAGGACGGGTCTCGTCAATTGAGGCAGCAAATAAAACATGCTCTAAAGCATTGATAAAGTCACCTTTAGGAAAATTTGCCGCTCCTCTGCCGGCTTCGTGCGGAATTTCCGGAAAATCAGAAGAATTCATACCTGTCAATGTTGAGGTAAAATTCTGAGACGATATTTTCAACTGCTCCTTCTCGGCATGAAGAGTCATTGGACCGGTTTTCAAGTTTGAAACTAAGTCAGTAATTACCCTTGCCGGAACAGTTAATTCTCCGTTTTTTTGAACTTTGGCGCCTACTGATAAAGATACAGAAATTTCTAAATTCGTTGATGCTACTATTAGTTTATTTTTCTTTGCAGACAACAAAACATTAGCCAGTACCGGAAGCTGGGCACGAGAACTGGCAAAACGAGATGTGATGGAAAGAGCAGAAGAAAGATTTTCTTGAAGAACTTGCAATTTCATCGTTTTGAGTATATCGAATTAATTTCCAATTTTCAATGATTTTATAAACATCTTTTACTTTTTGTCATTACCCTTTTATTCTAATATTTAAATAGTAGTAATAGTAGTAGACAGTGTTGATATGTGGAGAGAACGAGCCTGAATAGGCACAAGATTGATTGTTGACACTGAGCTTGCCGAAGTGTGGATTAAAATGTGGATAATTTCGAAAATTTTGTTGATAAGTGCAGAATAGCTGAAATTAATCCTCAAAGCATATTTTTTATCCCCCGGATATCGGTACGGAGTTGCACATCTTCTGAAGCCAAATGGGTAATTTTATCCACAGCATACATTACCGTTGTATGGTCTCGTCCTCCAACCAATCTTCCTACTTCTTGTAAAGGAAGCCCTAGCTGAGTTCTTAGTAAGTACATGAGAATCTGTCTTGGCCGGGCAATCGGTCTGGCACGGGTAGGACCTAAAAGAGCTCTTTTGCCGATACTAAAATACTTAGAAACTGCCGAAATAAACTCAAGCGGAGTTGTTTTTGATAACGGTCCATTAATTTCTGTTTTCTTTCCAAGAACTGACTCGATCAAGTTTTCAGTGATTAGGGATTTTCTTAGTTTAGCTTCGGAGAGAATTCTAATAATAATCCCCTCTATTCTTCTGGCAGATTCAACGTTACCGGCAATTAGCTGGACAAGGTCCATAGGAATATCAATTCCTCTTTCTTTAGACTTGATCTGAATAATCGCGCACCTTAACTCAAAATCAGGAGATGAGATATCGACAATCAGACCGGCTTCAAAACGGCTTCTTAATCTTTCTTCAAGCCGGGAGATATCAGAGGGAGGTTGGTCTGAAGTGAGAATGATTTGGGCGCCGTTTGCAACCAGCGTATTAAATGTGTGGAAAAATTCTTCTTGGACGGTATTTTTTCCGGCGATGAACTGGATGTCGTCAATTAAAAGCGCTTTAAGTCTTCTGTATTTATTTCTAAACTGTTGGGTGGTTTTATTTCTTATACCTTCTACAATATCGTTAGTAAACCCTTCCCCGGTGCAATAAATGATTTTCGACTCAAGATTGTTCTTGGCTATTGAGTAACCTACTGCGGTCATGAGATGGGTTTTTCCTACCCCTACTCCTCCCCAAACAAAGAGAGGGTTGTACGCTTTGCCCGGGTCGTTTGCAACCGCTTCTGCTGCTGCCCATGCCATTTGGTTAGATGACGAGACCGCATAATTTGCAAACGAAAAGCCCAATCTGATGCCGGATCTAACCAAGAGCTCAACAAGCTCTTCTTCGCCGTTTTCTTTCTCAAACAAGGGAGCAGGGATAGTGTCCTGCGCCACAGGTTTACTGGGAGCTTGCTTAATTACAAAAGTTAAATCACAAGGGCCATCTAGTGTTTTTTTAAGAGAGTCTTGTATTAGTCCGTAATATCGGCTTTCAATTGTTGTTTTAACAAAAGAGGAAGGACATCCCACTTCAACTATATTTCTTCCGTCAATTGTTTTAATGCTTGATAAGTGAGTGTGCACAAACCACGTGGAGAAAATAGCATCTGATACAGAGACCTTAATACTTTCCAGAGTATCCTTCCAAATTATTTTTTTATCCAGACGAGCCATATTAAAGAAGCAGAAAGGGTAATTAAGGACAGAAGGCTAGCAAAATGCATCTTAAAAAGTTATCCACAACACGTCAACCCTTAAAAAGTCCGAACAAGGATTAAATACGTCTCTTTTCTTAAATACTTAATGAAAGATTTCTATGTTGCTATTGGGTTTCGAATTTACATGATATATAATCATGGCGTGCCAAAAAGAACATATCAGCCAAGCAAAAGAAAAAGAGCAAGGAGTCATGGGTTTCGTGTAAGGATGAAGTCGGCGAAAGGAAAATTGATTCTCAAAAGGAGAAAAAACAAGGGAAGAAAAAGACTTTCCTTATGAAAAAAGATGCTAGCTGCTATTTATCGACTTCATAAACAAGAAGACTTTGAAAAGATTAAGAAAGAGGGAAAGCTATATCAAAGCGAAAATTTTGGTGCTCAAGTCTTAAGGAAAGAAAAAAGCGATACATCGAGATTTGCTTTTGTGGTGTCAACAAAAATTTCGAAACATTCAGTTCAAAGAAACCGGATTAAAAGGGCGATGAGAGAAGCAGTAAGGCACAGGCTGGATTCGGTGGGAAAAGGATATGATATCGTTTTTTTGCCCAAAACAGGAATTATAAGAAAATCCACAGAAGAAATTATGCAGGAAGTTCAAAAACTCATTGTAGATAAGCTAGAGAGATGAATAAAGCAATAGTATTTTTTTTGAAAGTTTACAAAAGATTTATTTCAACCATCCTTTTTGGTTTACTTGGTCATGGGTGTAGGCATAATCCGACCTGCGCAGTGTATTCAAAAGAAGCAATACAAAAACATGGAATAACCCAAGGAACATTGCTGTCTGTTTCGAGAATACTACGGTGCCACCCTTTTTCAGGTCATCCGGCTTTTGATCCCGTCCCGGAAAGAAAGGTAAGCTAACTTAGAAATATGAATATTTGGACAACTTTATTACTTCAGCCTCTAGCCAATGGAATAATTGCTTTTTATAAACTAACTGGAGGCAACATGGGATTGGCAATATTGGGTTTCAGCCTTTTTTTGCGGGTTCTTTTAAATCCCTTAACTAAGCCATACATGCAATCAATGAAGAAAATGCGTGAGATTGCTCCACAGATAGAGAAACTCAAGAAAAGGCATGGTAAAGATAAGGTCAAGTTTGCACAAGCACAGGCGGATTTATATAAGCAAAAAGGAATAAACCCTGGAGCAGGATGCATTCCTTATCTATTGCAAATTGCCGTACTCATTGCATTTTTCAGCGTTTTTACAAAAACTCTTGCACCGGATGGAGACCCGACGCAGCGGTTTAATGAGCTTTTGTACCCGGTAATGAAGTTTGCAGGAGGAGAATCCTTAAACACGCAATTTTTATACTTGGATATTACCAAGCCTGATGTATTTAATATTGCCGGCTTCCCTTTTCCTCTTCCCGGACCTCTTTTGCTGTTGGCAGCATTCGTACAATTTCTTTCGGCAAAAATTACTGCTCCTTATGAGAAAATCCAAGAGCAGGTTGCCAAAAAAACACCACAAGCAGCCGATGATATTCAAACAGCAATGCAGAAGTCTATGGTGTTTACGTTTCCAATAATGACACTTCTAATTGGAGTAAGATTTCCCTCGGGGCTAGCAATATATTGGTTAACGTTTTCATTAACTCAAGCTTACCAACAGTATCGTTCTCAGGGCTGGGGAGGGCTGACACCGTGGCTGAAGAGACTAGGATTGTTAAAGGCAGAAAGTATGAGCTAAATAAAATGGGAGCAAAAACTAAAAAGAGAAAGAAAACTCAAGCAAAAGAAACCAAAATAACTGAAGTAGTAAAAAAGGTAGCCGAGGAGCTTCTGCAGCTGATGGGAACAAGTGCCAAGGTGGATGTTTCTGAAGACAAGGATAATGAGGCAATCCTTGTTGATCTTGATGCCAAAGAGGAAGCGGGACTATTAATTGGAGCAAGAGGAGAAACGCTAGGCTCGCTACAGACTATTATTGGAATGATTGTAAGACAGAAGACAGGCGAATGGCACCGGATTTTAGTGAACATTTCTGACTGGAGAGAAAGACAGACGGAGAGACTGGAGAGTCTTGCCCGCCAGGTGGCAGATCGGGCAAAAGATACAGGGGAACCCCAACCGCTTTATAATTTGAATGCAGCCCAGAGAAGAATTGTTCACCTGGCGTTATCAAAAGACGAAGAGATAGAAACAGAATCGATGGGAGAAGGAAGAGAGAGATATTTAATTGTTCGTCTCAAGAAAAAATAGCTTCTTCAATAGCTTTCAGCGCTAGTTCAAGAGGAGAATAATCAATGGCGACTAAAAGGAACATAAAAATATACTGCGATGGAGGTGCCAGAGGGAACCCCGGTCCTGCGGCCTACTCCTTTATAGTGTTTGAGAATGAAAAGGTGGTTTACAAGAAATCTAGATTTCTTGGGAGAAGGACAAATAATTTTGCCGAATACTCAGGAGTATTAGCCGCGCTAGAGTGGTTAATTAAAAAATCAGCGGGCTTAGATAATGTATCAATATTTTTAGACTCACAGCTAGCGGTTAAGCAACTAAACGGAGAATATAAAGTTAAAAGTAACAATTTAAAACCTTTGATCACGGAAATCAAACGATTAGAAGAGAATATGGAGACGAAAATAAATTTCTATTTTTTACCAAGAGACGAAAATAAATTAGCAGACTTTTTAGTTAACAAAACTTTAGATAAAAATAGATTAATTAAAATATAATACGATGGAAGTTTCTACAATTTCACGTCTTCGATTTGTCAGACCATCGACTGTCACCTGAAAATTATTTTTTAAAACACTTTAACTAGTTGAAGTAGCCTGGGAACTTCTCCCACCAATGCATTGTTGTGGGGATACATTGAAAAGGACGACTAATTCTTCTACGATAAATCTACGCAAGCAGATGGATTCAAAAAATAAAAGTAGAATAAGAGTAGCAATTATCACAGACAGAAATGACCTTGCCATCCCTCTTTCGGAGAGTTTAATTCAAAATGAATGCAGCGTTGATTTAATTACAAGCAACCTGTGGTTGTCAGAGAAAAGTATCATCCGAAAAAATAAATATTTGTCGCTTGTTAACGCAAGCGATTTAAAAGAGGGAAAAACATATCGCTACACAATATTGATAAAATTATTTCAAGGAATTAAGAAGGATAAGAAAAAAAAGGATGATGAGAAACTAATTAACCAATCGCTTGATGTTGCTAGCAAGTTTTCTTCTAAGCTTTTGCTTATTTTCCCCATCAATCAGACAAAAGAAATAAAAAAAGAAACAAATTCCATAAAAGAAATATATTTAAAAAAAGAAAATATGCCGACGGCAGTACTTTATATAGGTGACTTGGCCGGTTCTTTAATGGATGCTAATAGAACAGATATTTTCTCACAGCTAATTAAAGAAGCCGTGGTAAGAAAAGTAGTTCGTCTTCCTCAGGATTCAACATATTTTTATCCGCTTGAAATTAATAAAGCTGCAAATGAAATAGTGAGGAACTTATTTTCATTTGGAGTATACGGGAAAGAAGCTGCCATTCAACTCCAAAGAATTACGCCTGAAAAGCTTGCCGATATTATAAAGATTAAAATTCCTTCTGTTCAAATAAAAAAGGGTCGCTTAGAGAAAATCGCTCAAAATATGTCTATGGACGAAATAATCTTTATTCCCGGCAATGTTGAGGAGATAATTAATCAAAGCGTTGCCAAATTTCAGCGTAGCAATGACTCACTCGCAAAAAAAGAATATCTCATTCGATTTTTACTTTTAGTTTTTTTAGCAATACTATTTCCGGTTTTAACTTTTATTTTAAGCACTACTTTTTTGGTGCTTGCAAACAACCAAATTAGAAAAGGAAACATCGATATTGCTAGAGAGAGCTATAAAATATCTCAAGTATCAGCTAAGCTTTTATATAATTATTTGAATACGGCACAAAAAATTCCTGGAGGCAAGATGGTATTATTCCCCGAAGCAAAAATAGCTAGCAATTTAGAGAAAAATGCGCTTGTCGGGTCGTTGACAGCGGTTGTTGCCGACACATATTCAGATTTAATAGAAAATGTATTTAGTGAAGAAAAGTACGACCCTTCTTTTTATTCAGAGAGAATGGCTTTAGATATCGATAGTATATTCAAAAAAACTGGATTTTTAATAGGGGAGACAGACTCTTTAGGCGGTTTTATAGGAGAGCTATTCGTGAACATTGTTTATGATTCGTCATACTTACGCGAAAGAAAAAAATTAATTCCCTTAAAGAATTTTGTTGAACAATGGGGAGAGGCAATAGGGGCAAGAGAGAAAAAGACATACCTTTTGCTTTTTCAGAATAATCGAGAACTTAGACCGACAGGGGGTGTTATTAAGTCGATTGCTCTTATCGAATTCGAAGGCGGACGGTTAATAAATTATGAGGTTTATGATGCATCATTTGCGGACGATCAAATAAAAGGGTATGTTGAACCACCCTTGCCCCTAAAAGAATATTTAAGTCTGGAAAGATGGATGCTTAAAGATTCCAATTGGGATGCTGACTTTCCTTCTTCTGCAGTTCAAGCGGAATGGTTTATTGATAAACAAATTGACAAAGCCGTAAACGGAGTGATTGCCGTAGACATCGAGTTTGTGAAACAGGCAATTAAATTAATAGGACCGGTTGAGATAGAAACCAGCGAGAACAAAATTGACCAAAACAACATCTACGAAGTATTGGCAAAAAGAGAAGAGGGGGCCTACACAGAGCTGTTACAGAAACTAATTCAAGAAATTATAAAATCAAAAACTAAAGAAAAAATGAAATTAACCCTCGAGCTTATTAAAAGTTTAAGCGCAAAGCATGCTCAAATATTTCTCCACCACAATGAATCCCAGGCGGCAATAATAGATCTAGGCTGGGGGGGTTCGATAAAACAAAATGAATGCGCCGGCAACTGCTTATATGACTGGATAGGTCTTATCGAGGCAGACTTTGAGAGTGATGTTTCCAGCATCTCAATAGAAAAAAAGGCAGAGATTACAATAAGCTTAGAAGAGGGGGTAGTAAAGAAAACGCTGGCATTTTTAGCAAGAGATACAAGAAGCAGAAATGAAGGTGATAAAAAATATAGAGCTTATTTGAGGGTGTTGGTTCCTGGAGAAAATGGTTTTTCTCCCGCAATAATAAGATCAAAGGAAGGGGAAGAGGAGATATTGCCCGAAATAGTAGAAACTAAAGGCACAGTAGAGGCAGGAATGTACTTTGAACTTGACCCAGGCGAAACCAAAATTTTTATTCTATCTTGGGAGGGCAAGAGCGGAATAAATCAGGAGAAAGAAGGATATTATGAATTTTTATGGAGAAAACAAGCAGGAACAGAAGGGTTTCCGATAGATGTTAGTATTAATATCCCAATAGTTATTACTAAAGCTGAGGTAGATGGAGAAGCCTTGACCACTCAAGTGCCGTTTAAGTATAATACTAATCTGTCGCGAGACGTTGTCTCGCGTATATATTGGTAGGCTTCCGGAGAACCAGAGAACTCAGACAACTCGGTTTGTCGGAGAACCAGAGAATCAGTTAGCCAGATTATTATTTCGATATATTTTCTGAATCTCCGATACTCTGAATTTCTGATTTACTGAGTTTTCCGAGTATTCCGATTCTCTGATAAATAATGCAAACTCAAACACTAAAAGCAAATTCCAGAAAGGTTCTAGGAAGAAAAGTAAAAAAGTTAAGGAACGAAGGCTTGTTGCCTGCAAATATTTATGGAAGGAAAGTTAAATCCCAGGCTATTCAAGTATCCTTGTCCGATTTTAACAAGGTTTATAAAAAAGCGGGTGAAACAGTCATAGTTAAGATATCGCTCGGTACTAAAAAGAAACCGGTGCTAATTCATAATGTACAACTTGACCCAGTGACAGACATGCCCCTTCATGCAGATTTTTTTCAAGTTAATTTGAAGGAAAAAGTAACTGCTCAAGTTCCAATTGAGACGATCGGTGAAGCTCCTGCTGAAAAAGAAGGCAAAGGAACCACAGTGATGCAACTGGATGAAGTAGAGGTTGAAGCACTACCCTTTGACTTACCCGAAAAATTTGAAGTAGATTTAACTAGATTATCTGAAGTGGATGAAGCTATTTATGTAAAAGATATTAAAGTAAACAAAAAGAAAGTAGAATTAAAAAGTGCCCCCGAACAAATTATTGTTAGGATTGAGCCTTTGAGAAAAGAAGAGGCTGAACCAGCCCCGGCAGATACAGCAGAGGAGCAAGTCGCAGAAGAAGAGGAAATAGAAAAAACAGAGAAAAGACCCAAAGATGGGGAGGAGAAAGAAGCTTCGATAGAGAGTGACAAGACGACCTCAGAACCCAAAAAGCCCTAGATTTAGCTCAGCATCCTTAACTTCTTTTGAATTCGGATTTACCGCAAAGGCTTTATCGAGGGCAATCCTTGCATCACCAGGATTTTCTAACTGTACCTCAACCTTAGCAAGCTCAATCCAGCCATGGATATAGCGGGGATTCTCCTGCAAGAAACTAACCCAATACGTTTCTTGGTTAATCAAATTTTTTTTTGAGTCTATCTCAATTTTTACTCCCAGAACACTACTTTTCTGGAAAGAGAAATAGAAAAGCAGATTAAATATCGAGAAAGCGATAAGAATAATTGATGCGCATGCGACTGCTAAAAAAAAGTGATTGATGCTAAGTTTTAGTAATGGGGCTTTTTTAGAAGTTTGTTTTGACATAAGCCTGCCGATATAATGATTTAGTATGGACGATGGTACGATTACTAATCAAGACCCGCCTAATACCTTAAGCTCTTTAGAGAAAGAGCTTGAAGCTATCAAGAATCAGGCGACCAAGGAGTATCGGGGAAAACAAACGCAAAGCCTTATTAGGACTTCCGCAGAGAATGTAGTTTTTTCGAAAACTGAGAAAAACAATAAATTAACTGAAAAGAAACCAACCTATCTTGAGCAAACACAGCTTGGGAAAACGCCCAGCCTTGAGACAACGGTTGTGCAACCGAAACCCGGTTCATCAAGAATGGTTTTTCGGGTTGGTATTGGGTTTTTAGTACTAGCCGTTATTTTGGCGGGCGCCTATTTTTTATATCAAGCAAATTAGAAGATGCAAAGTAAAAAAAAAGCTGGCATTTTTTCGATTGGGATTCTTTTGCTTTCCCTCTCTCTGATAGCAGCAAGCATTTATCTTTTTATCAGATCGAAAGAAGAAATAATAACTCCTCCTGGAATAGATAAGCCATCCGAAAAAGAAACTGATAATGATGAGGAGAGTGCTTGGAAAATTATGCAGGATGAAGATTATGGTTATTCCTTAAGGTACCCCTCTCTTTTGGAGCCGCGAACAATAGAAAGCGATAATTACTTAAGCTTTATCATCTTTTTTGTCCCGAAAGGAGTAAGGGGCTCAGGTTTTGCACTAAGCGTTAGGGAAAATAGCATCGAGGAAGAAGTGGTCTTAATAAAAGAAGAAATCCAGAAAGACTCGGCTGCACGATTAGTTAACGAGGAACAAATCGAGGCTGGAGGGCGCTTGGGTGCAAGAGTTGAGTTTGAACCAGCTGTTGAGGGAGGCGGAGAGAAAAGAACTATTATTATAATGAATAACGGCAAGTATTCATACACCCTAAGTTCGACCCCCGATCAAATAGATATTCTGTTTTCCAATTTTAAAATTCTTTAGCTGATATCATTTCGGCCAAGAAGAGGAAATAAGGATAGGGGAGTCAAATCGATCTTTGCCTTCTTGCCAAATTGTTTCTGTCACAAAAGGCATCAGGGGATGAAGTAGTTTTAAAGATTGAGCTAGCACGATTTCTAAAGTCTTTTGAGCCTCTTTTCGTCTTGATTTTGATTTTTCCAGATAGGAGCTAGCAAATTTATTCCAGATAAATCCGTAAATTTCCTCGGCAGCTTCGTTTAGACGATGTTTATTATATGCTTTGGTAACTAGCCTGATGGTGCTTTTAAGCTCTTTTAATATTAATATGTCATCACTATTCCTTTTTAACCTTTTTCCTTTTGGTTCAGAGAAGACGAAGCGGGCAATGTTCCAGATTTTATTTGAAAAGTTTCGTTGACCGCGAATATTATCTTCGGAAAGAGAAATATCATTTTCGACCAAAGCTCCCCAAACAAGTCCCATTCGAAGAGCGTCAGCTCCGTATTTTTCTGCCATGACCAGCGGGTTAATTACATTTCCCTTTGATTTGCTAATCTTTTCTCCTTTTCCATCGCGAACCAGACCATGAAGAAGAATGTTTGTAAAAGGCACTTTGCCGGTTATGTAGAGACCCATCATAATCATACGAAGAACCCAAAAAGGGAGAATATCATAGCCGGTTTCCATAACACTGGTTGGATAAAAATATTCGAAATCGCCTTTTCCGGTAGTTTTTAGAGTAGCAAATGGCCACTGACCTGAAGAAAACCAGGTATCAAAAGTATCTGTATCTCGGACTAGTCGTCCATGATTGCATGATGGACATTTTTCAGGCTGGCATCCATTGGTTATCGTCCACTCAAGACATTTCTCGCATCGCCAGGCAGGGATTCTAATACCCCATACGATTTGCCTGGAAATGTTCCAATCCCGCAGGTTTTTTAACCAGTGTTTAGCGATTTTTTCAAAGCGGACAGCGGTGAACTTTACTTGCTTTTTTTGAATAGCTTGCAGCGCCTTTTTTGCTAAAGGCTTAATTTTTATAAGCGAAGCTTGCAAGGGTACATCATTTACCCTTATAAACCACTGCTTGGAAACCAGGGGCTCTATCAAACCCTTATCTCTGTAGCAAACGCCGACGGTGTGGTGTATTTTTTCGGTTTTTGCAATTTTCCCGGCTTTTTTTAGGTCGGTAACGACTTTCTCTCGAGCTTTTTCAGCAGTTAATCCAACATATACTTTTGGAGCATTAATCATCAGGCCATCTCTATCGATGACGGAAATTGTAGGGAGAGAATGTTTTTGGCCAATATCAAAATCGACAGGGTCATGACCGGGAGTAACCTTTAAGGCTCCTGTTCCAAAATCAGGGTCAACTAAAGAATCAGAAATTATTGGAAGAGTGCGGTTTATTAAAGGAAGGGTGGCATTTTTCCCGATTAATTTTTGGAAGCGTTTGTCTTTAGGATTAACGGCAACGGCAACGTCAGCGAAGATTGTTTCCGGCCTGGTAGTTGCGACCTTAAGTGCTCCGTAATCAAGATAATAAAAGGGGTCGTCTCTTTCGATATAATTAACCTCCATCTGAGAAAAGGCGGTACCGCATCGGGGACAATAGTTAACAATTCTTTCTCCCCGGTATACCAGACCATCATCATAAAGCTTTTTAAAAGTGTCATAAACGATTTTTACAATGTCGGCGTCGAGAGTAAATTTATTACGGCTCCAATCACATGATGCACCAAGAGCCCTTAATTGGCTTTCCATATTGGTTTTGTTTTTTTGAACATAATCCCAAATCATTTTGTATAGAGTTTCTCTGTCATAATCAAAGCGGCTATATCCTTTTTCAGAAAGCTTGCGTTCAAATACGAATTGGGTTTCAATGCCGGCGTGGTCGGCACCGGGAAGCCACAGGGTTGGTTCACCGAGCATCCGGTGATAGCGAGCAAGCGCGTCTTCTATAGTTATGAATCTCGCGTGTCCTATATGCAAATCGCCGCTGGCATTAGAAGGAGGCATGATAATAGTATAAGGTTTCTTGTGTTTGTTGATTTTAGGAGTAAAGGCTCCGGATTTTTCCCAAAGTTTATATATTTTTTCCTCGAACTTATTGTGGTCGTAGCGTGTATCCATGCCTGAATTATAACAGATTTCAAGAACACCCCGATTAAATCGGGGATGAATTGACAACGCTAAGCGTTGGTTATTCACCTGATATGTCATCTTCCTTTACGACGAAGCCGTACAGCTTTGCTGTAGAGGAAACCCCGCACTGTTAGTGCGGGGAGGATGTCATAGCTGAACTGCTTTAGAAGCTCAAAGAGCAACGTTGCCGAGGGTCTTTATAATTTTGGTTTTTGAAATCGAACCTTCCCGGAGAATTTTAGGAGAGGTAGTTGATAGGTCGACTATTGTTGATGGGGGAGTGTTCGGTAGTTTTCCGCCATCAAGTATTAAGTCAACACTTGAAATATCTAGCTCTTTTTTAACTTCTTCTATTGAATAAGGAGCAATGCCTCCGGATTTATTGGCAGAGGGAGTAGTATAAGGAAAAGGCAGTTGATGACTTAACTTTTTTGCTACTTCATTATCAGGAATTCGGATACCAACTGTTGGTAGTCCACCGGTTAGAATATCGGGAACCATCTTTTTCTTTGGAAGGATAAAGGTAAGAGGGCCCGGGAGAAATTTTTCGTAAAACCTTTGGGCTAATTGACTTGCATGAGCTAAACCCTGAATCATCTTCCAATCACGGACGACAATATGGGTTGGTTTTGAAAAATCCCTGAACTTCACGTTGTAGATTTTTCTAATGGAATCTTCGCTAAGTGCATTGGCACCAAGACCATAGGCTGTGTCAGTAGGATATATCACCAATCCGTTTTTTAATAAAACATTGGCCGCCTTTTTAATAACAGAGATGGAGGGAGTTTTTATATCAATCTTTATAATCTCCATACTTATCTTTCTCCTACGATTGTTAGTTGGGGGTTGACGCTAACCCTTTTCCATAGCACCGGTTGATAATTAAAGTTGGCAAAGGTTGCTATATAAGCTGCGTTGTCGGTACAAAGACTGGGAGGAGGAACACGGAAATCAATGCTAAATGACAAATGACTAATGCTTAATCTAAATTTATCTCTAAGTCTTTGATTGGCGGCTACTCCTCCTGCCAGAAGAAGCGATCTTGGTCGATATTTATTGACAGCTCTCAAAGTTTTTTCAACTAGTACATCGGCAATGGCTTCTTGAATCTCTGCCGCTAATATAGAAATATTTTCCGATGAAAGTTTTTTTGTTTTTTTGTTTTTCAGTATTTCAGTTTTTCTCAAAACAGATGTTTTAAGACCGGAGAAGCTCCAGTCGTAGTTTTTCTCATCAATCATCGGTCTGGGAAATAAAGAGAGTGATTGGTGATTGGCGATTGGTGATTGATTGAGATATTTTTCCGCCTCATTCGAGATAGCCGGGCCACCCGGATAGGGGAGTCCTAAAAGCCGAGCGGTTTTGTCGAAAGCTTCGCCGGCGGCATCATCTCTTGTACCGCCAATCCATTGAAATTTTCCGTGGTCGCTCATTAAAACCAAGTCAGTGTGTCCGCCGCTAACTACCAGAGCAAGAGCAGGGAATTTAGGGGGTTTTAAGCTATCCTTAAGCCAATTAGCGTAGATATGCGCCGCTAGGTGGTTGACGGGTACTAGGGGTTTTCCCCAGAGAAAGGATAAAGCTTTTGCTGTTTCCATGCCTACAAGGAGTGAGCCGATTAATCCCGGCCCCACAGTTACAGCAATAGTATCAATTTCTGCTTTACGTTTGCCGCTTTTTTTGAGAGCCTCATCAATAACAGGAAGAATTGATTTAATTTGTTGGCGCGCAGCTTGTTCAGGAATTATCCCCCCGGTTTTCGCATGCATTTCAGCTGAAGTTGCGACTACATTGGACAGAATCTTTGCCCCATTCTCCACCACCGCAGCCGCAGTTTCATCACAAGATGTTTCTATTCCAAGTATAAGCATGTACTAATCCCCCCTTTCTTTAAGTTGCCTGAATTCTTTTTTGGCCTGAATATAAATAATTAAAGTTGCAAGAATTACTAATCCCCAGGCTAGAATTCCAAGATTGGCCAAGCCTGTTTCCAATTTTTCTCTCTCGCTGCCTGCAAAATAACCGACGATAATAAAAATAGAACTCCAAGCCAGAGAGGCGGTAGCCGAGTAGAATAAAAACCTAATAAAGTTGTAGTGTTGAGTGCCGGCAATGAAGGCAACCATAAATCGGGTTAGATTAGAAAGCATCGAGGTTGTTAAAATTACCCCGCCCTGCTTTTCCAGAAGACCCTTCGCCCGCTCGGCGTTTTTTTGCTGGTTAAACCTTTTTATCAGTAGGTAGCCTGTTTGTTTCCCTAAATAATAAGCCAGTAATAAAGCAAGCCAGGCGCCGGTCCACCCAAAAACCAGAATTCCAAGTAGTGAAACTTTGGAACCAAACGCAAAAAACCCACCTACAGCAAGCAATCCGCCTCCGGGGATAATCCACCCCATTGGAGATATTTCGATAAAACTGGAAAGAAAAACGATTAAGTAGCCGTAAGATAAATAAAGCTCTTCAAGTCTTAAAATAATTTCGAGCGCATCCATTTTCCCAATTATACTAAAGATTTCAACTCTTAAGAAATTAAGAAAAAGCTGTTCTATTTTGGGTAATGCTCGAAAGGGAAAAGGGGGAAAGACCGTTTTTAAAAAGGATATTAAACAATATTACTGGCGATAGAGATGAAAATTATATGATGACGAGACCGAGCCTTTAATTTCTATAGATGAATATCATAGACTTCTAAGCGAAATTGACCTAATTCAAATCTCCGGCGTAGGGAAACATGATCGGTCGAAAGCGATTACCAGTTTTAGTGTTGAAGCAGAAGAAATGAAAGGTATATCTCAAAGAGCAAGGGAGTTTTTAAGTATTTCTGAAGAAACAACTTCCATTCAATTTTCTCTTTATCATCGGGGAGGAAATAGTTCTTGGGTGGCCATTGAAAACAAGGAAAAAAGAATTCAATTTGTTTTTGATACTCAAAAAACCTCCTGCGTAGCCTATCTGCAAACTTTAAAAGGGGAGAATTGGGATAATCATCAGGAGGTAATCCATCCGTTTCCTGATGTCAAGAAAGTTTTGAAGGTAGGAAGGAACTTAAAGAATTTAATTAACAGGTCCGGTTCCCCGTAAATATACTGCTTGCCAAGGCCGAAAGTTTGAATAGAAAGTTTTATCATAAATTATTTCTCCATTTCTTACGACTTCGTAATCAAACCACACCCTTGCTCCCCAGGCTTTCCAGTCAATCTGCTTTATGGTTCCGGCAGGAAGAGTGGGGTCATCTTGATATAGATCTTCGGGAGGAGGAACAACGTTGGTGACTACGGGATTGGTGGTTGTGGCCACTCTTCCGTCTGAGGTACCGTAGATTTCAAAAACTAAAGTTGCCCTGGCGGGGTCAACTTGGGTTTGAATGAGTATATGTCCGGGTGTGTCGTTTATGAATTTCAGGTCAGTTGTGGGTGCATAGACAGTCGCATCAATGCCAGGTAGCGAGTCTTGTTCGTAATAATAAACCCTATACGAATGAGCCTTCCTTTCAACTATTGGAAGTCCTGCGTCAAGTGCTGCTCTAAAAAATGTTGTTGAAACCTGGCAAACTCCGCCCCCGTCGCCTAAAACAGTACGCCCGTCTTTAATGATATATGCTTGTTTGTACCCGGTATAAACAGAAACGTCTCCTAAAACGTTGTTGAATGAAAAGATTTCTCCTGGCGGAATCAAAGCTCCATTGAATTTGGCAGAGGCCACGCCAATGTTGTGGATTCTTGAGGTGATTGACCCTCTAAATCGAGAAGTTCCACGGCCAAGAAGCTCTTTTATGCCTAAGTTATTTACTTGGTCTGTGGTGATTTTTGGGGAAGTTTTGGCAAGCGGAATATCTATTGCGGCTGTTTTTTCATCGCTAGTTCCAAGCATTGATAAGCTATTTAAGGCTGCCTCTTTTAAAGAGTCTTGGTCAACTGTTAAACCGTCTTTTGCCGGCGCAAACTCTTTTACACGTCCTTCCTCAAACACAAATACTGCATTTTGGGGTTCTCGATTGAACTTTTTTGACATTTCGTTTAAGAAAGCGGAGAATTTTTCTTCATTGTAGTTGCCATTGGGTGCAAGTAGGTTTAAGATTTCATTTTCCCTGAGCGTAAAGGTCTGATACTCAAAATTAAGCAATAAGCTTTTCCCAACTAATTTTTCAGCTCTCTCTTTAAATCTTTTGGCCTCTTCGTCGGAGAGAGTGGGATCGACAGAGACGACAGGGATAGGAATTGGAGTAAAATTTGCCTGTGATAAGTTTTGGATGATTTGTTGACGCAATCCTTCTATGTCGACCTTACTTCCTGCCGTTCCTTTTTCGACTACAACCTCTCCTTCCATAAACATGGCGTTAGGGTAAACTGGAGCTTGAGCTACTTGGTCAGAAATGATCAATAAATGCTCAGCTAACTTTTTTTCGTCTAAATTGACTTTTAGAGAAAGATGGGTTTTATTAAATGGAGCTTTAAGGTTTTGGAACAAGTCGGAGGCGGTATTTCCAGTTCTGTATTTGGTGTATGCTGATTTAACTGAATCTGAAAAATTATAAGAGAAATCAATGGTGCTAAGGTCAATTTCAAAACTTTGGTCTTGACTAAAAAGAATCATTTTGTCGTATGTTTTAATATTACTGGACAGCTTTTCAACTGCTTCTTGTTGAGTTAGCTCTGAAAGGAAGACGCCAGCGACAGAAATTCCCGGATAAATTTTCCTTAAAAAGACAAGGTTATAAGCTAAAAAAAGAAGAGCGAAGAGAGCAATGCCTCCGATAAGTAAAACAGAAGCCTTTCTTGATTTAGACAAAATCCGAGTGAATACCTTGTTAATTTGGTTATTCAGCATTACTAAAAGTGTATGATAACATTAGATTTAAGCATCAATAAGTACCAATAATTGGTACTTATTGAAAATTATGAAAAGGAACAAGATGGAAGATAATTCTCAAAAAACCGTTAAGCCCGGGGGAGAAATGCCTAAAGATATGGATCCGACATACCCCCAACCTAAACAGACGACTAAGACTCAAGTTGCAATGTCGCCATCTATCCAATCTACTGCCGAAGGTCAATCAAGCAGCGCGCCGTCTACTTTAGTTCCTCCGCAACAGTCCAAAGTTAAACCTCCTAGAAAAGGGATACTGAAAATTGCAATTTTAGCCGTTGTATTTCTTGCTCTCATAGCAGTTTTTATATTTATAGTGACTAAGGTTGGACCGCCAGGATTTTCGTTAATTGGAGAAAAGGGGGAGATTGTTTGGTGGGGTTTTTGGAGTGAATCGGCAGTTTTGCCCCTAATTGATGAATACCTAGAAGAAAATCCAAATGTTGAGATTACCTATATTTCTCAATCATCAAGAGATTACCGAGAGAGATTAACCAATTCGTTGGCAAGAGGAGACGGACCTGATATTTTTAGGTTTCATAATTCCTGGGTACCGATGTTTAAAAATGAGCTTGATTCCCTACCGGCAAGTGAAATGAGTTCGAAAGAATTTTCAACTATCTACTATAGAGTAATCCTCTCCGACTTAAACACGACAGAAGGTATTGTTGGGATTCCTTTGGGATATGATGCTTTAACTTTATATATTAATGAAGATATTTTTGCTGCAGCAGGTAAATCTCCGCCGGTAACCTGGGACGAATTTCAAAGTACGGCCAAAGAGCTTACGGCAAGACCGGAGAAGATTATTATTCAATCAGGCGCTGCTATTGGCAGAACTGAGAACGTTGATCACTGGCAGGAAATATTAGCATTAATGATGCTTCAAAATGGAGTAGATATGGCCAATCCCGAGGGCCAGTTGGCGAATGACGCAGTTAATTTTTTTACCAGCTTTGCCGGAGAGGATGGAGTGTGGGACGAAATACTGCCTCCGTCTACGGTAGCCTTTGCTAATGGTAAGACAGCCATGTATTTTGGGCCTGCATGGCGAGCCGACGAGATAAACAAAATGAATCCAAACTTAAGATTTAAAACCGCTCTCTTGCCTCAGCTGAGGAAAGATGACCCCGCGCAACCTGATGTAAGCTACGCTACTTATTGGATAGAAGGAGTTTGGAAAAGAAGTGCCAATAAAAAAGAAGCATGGGAGTTTTTAAAGTTTTTGTCTACTAAAGAATCACTTGAGAGGCTGTATGATAATCAGAGCCTAACTAGCCTTGGGGGGGAGCCGTATCCGCGGGTAGACATGAGGGGGTTATTGAAAGACGACAAAGTAGCCGGGTCAGTTTTAGCCTTAGCGCCAAGTGCAAAAAGCTGGTATCTCGCAGATGTAACTAACGATGGTCCTACAGGAATTAATTCTCAGCTAGCCAAAGTATATAAAGTGGCTATTGATAATGTAGTTGCCGGGAGACTGGCAAGCAGAGAATTGGAAACTGTAGCAGCGGAGGTAAGAAAGATTCTTTCTCAATTTGGTATTCGCGCGAGGTAGCTTTTCAGGTTTTGACCCCGAAGTAGAATTTTGATCATTTTCTCAAATGACCATTTTTTCAAACTCCGCGCGGCGGAGGAATGATTAAACTGGTTGAGACAGAAGGGCGAAACTATCAAGGCTTCTTTGTCATCGATAGTTTATCGAAATTTCACTTCGGGGTTGACAACAAGCTTAAGCTTTAATAAAATAGCACTCGTTGTTAGAATCTGCTAACAGTGCATTCGTTTATAAATATGGGAGCACGAAAAAAAGCGAAACTCAAACCAACAGCCGGCTATTTAGTTATCGAGCCGGTAGGAGCACAATCAAAGACCGACTCAGGCATCTACCTTCCCGAGTCCGCCGAAGAGAAGCCTCAAAAAGGGATGGTTATTTCCGTTGGCCCTGATGAAGTGACAGAACATGGTGCTACCCGTAAATCTCCGGCAAAAGTAGGAGATTGTGTAATTTACAAAAAATGGGGAGGCAACGAAGTAAAAATCGACGGGAAAGAATATCTTTTCGCAAAATTTGAAGACATTCTAGCAATAGAACATGCAACATAGAACATAGCGCACAGTTAAAACTTATGTTCTCTGTTCTATGCACTTTGTTCTGCTTTAAGCAAAAATGGCTAAACAACTTAAATTTTCAGATGATGCCAGGCAGTCTCTTTTAAAGGGGATTGATATCGTGGCTAAAGCGGTAGTTACTACTTTAGGGCCTAAAGGAAGAAATATTGCTCTTGACAAAAAATGGGGTGCTCCAAGCATTGTCCACGATGGGGTTTCCGTTGCCAAAGAAATTGACCTGGCGGAGCCGTTTGAAAATATGGGTGCCCAGCTTGTTAAAGAAGCAGCCAGTAAAACCAATGACGACGCTGGTGACGGAACTACGACCGCAACTTTACTTGCCCAAGCAATGAGTGCGGCGGGAATGAAAAATGTTACTGCCGGTGCCAATCCAATGGTGGTTAAAAAGGGGATTGAGAAGGCAGTGGGAGAAATAGTAGACGAACTTAGGAAAATTGGTAAGCCTATCAAAAACAAAGAAGAAATCGAACAGGTAGCTTCAATTTCGGCAGGAGATAAAGAAATAGGTGCCAAAATCGCTGAAGCTTTGGAAAAAGTAGGGCGAGACGGAGTGATAACCGTTGAGGAAGGACAAGGACTTACAATTGATATCGAATATAAAGAGGGAATGGAGTTTGACCGAGGCTATGTTTCTCCTTATTTTGTTTCCAACCCCGAGAAAATGGAGGCAGAGATTGACGACGCTTATCTTTTGTTAACCGATAAGAAAATTTCTTCGATCCAAGACCTGCTTCCGTTTCTGGAAAAATTTGTCAAGGTTTCAAAGAATTTAGTGATTATTGCCGATGAGGTTGAGGGGGAAGCCTTGGCAACCTTGGTTGTTAATAAATTAAAAGGAACTTTCAATATTTTGGCCATAAAAGCACCCGGGTTTGGCGACAGAAGAAAGGAAATGCTTGAAGACATTGCCATATTAACCGGCGGAGAAATAATCTCCGAAGATACCGGAAAGACTTTCGAATCAATTGAAATTACCGACTTAGGTCAAGCTGATAAAATTTGGGCTGATAAAGAAAATACAAGAATAATTGGCGGCAAAGGAGCCCAAGGTGCCATTAAAGCACGCATTGGTCTTCTTAAAAGACAGATTGACGAGACAGACTCGGAGTTTGACCGGGAAAAGCTTGAAGAAAGATTAGCTAAACTAGCAGGTGGAGTGGCCCAGGTTAATGTTGGTGCAGCAACAGAAATAGAATTAAATGAGAAAAAAGAAAGAGTAAAGGACGCAGTTGGAGCAACAAAGGCAGCGATTGAAGAGGGAATTCTACCCGGTGGGGGAGTAGCCCTCCTTCGGGCCAGAAAAGTATTAAAAAAGTTAGCTACCGAAACTGAAGATGAGAAAATTGGTGTCGAGATTGTTTCCGATGCCTTAGAACAACCTGTTCGTTGGCTCGCCAAAAACTCAGGTGAGGATGACGGATACATTCTTAAAAAGATTGAGGAGGCGACTAATTTTGACTACGGCTATAATTCTCTCACTGGCGAATTCGGCTCAATGACTAAGTTTGGGATTTTGGATCCCTTAAAGGTAACCCGCCTTGCACTTCAAAACGCAGCCTCAGTCGCAATGATGGTTTTAACTACCGAAGGACTAATAACCGATATTCCCGAAGAAGAAAAACCTCCGTCCGGCGCACCTCCTGCACCCGGTGGGGGAATGGGCTTCTAAACTTTTCAATCTTCTAACATTACCAAGCTACAGTATAATTCTGTCTGTTTAAATGGTAAAAGAAGATAGAAAAGAAAGTTTCGTAGGTTTTACTCGTGACGAACGGTGTTGGTATGTTGTTTCTGCTCACAATTGGAAGCCATGTAGGACAGTCGCCTCATGGTACATATGGAGATCTTTAAATAATTAGACAATTAGCGAGTGGCTTGCCCCACACTAACGCCCTTGCGCCTGTCCGCCTTTGGCGGAACGCGAGCATCCCGATATTACATCGGGATAAACTCCGCCCTCGGGAACAAGCAAGTTCAGTGCCGGGGTATATCTGGAGGAGTCTAGAAAATTAGAGATTATTTTTCCTTTTTCGGCCGACCCCTTTGTTTGCCGGCAGGCTTAACCTCTTCTTTTTCCTCCGCCTCTTCTTTTTTTTCTTCTTTTGCCTTAGGGATTCTCAAAAGTTCGACGTGGTCGGCAATAACACTGATATACCCTTTTTCGTTTATCTCCTGCCGGCCGCTGACAAATATTTCTCTTCCGCGGGTGATGTGTTCTTCCAATACACTTCCGTAGTGCCCAAAAACAACCACATTATAAAAAGTGGTTTTTTCACTTGCTCCACTTGTTGCTAACCTGAAAGTAAGATAAGAAACACCATCTTTAGAAACCTTGCGTTCGGCATCTTTAGTAGCATTACCTATAACAGATACGATTTGAAGACCCAACTTATATCACCTCCTGTCTTTTTAATAAATCTTATGGGGCAGTTAATATGCCTATTTAACTTACGTCAAATAGTTATGATTCCCATTTCGCTATTTATATTTGGAAATAAAAATAAAATGGGTATAGCAATCCTATACTCTTAATCTATGGGAAGTCAACCCCGAAGTAGAATTTTGATCATTTTCGCAAATGTCTATTTATCAAAATTTCACTTTGGGTTCAAGAGGGAATTTTTGAGGCCCCGACCGGTAACGCTCCGGTGTACCTGGTTTTGCAGACCAGTGCATATCTACTCTGCCACGGGGCCAGTCGTGATAATTTTAGCTTAATTAGGCTTGAAATACAAAACCCCCCCGCACAGAACTTACTTGCTCCCAAATACTCCGTGTCTGCGTCGCAAGAGCGTTTACAGCGAAGCTGCAAGCTGGACTTATGCGGGGCAAGCTCACCAATTCTATTATCGTGATGTGACGAGCTTTGCTTATTTCTTACTTTTTGCTTTTACTTTAATCTTTCTTGGCTTGGCAGCTTCTGCTTTAGAAATAGCCACCTTGACCACCCCGTCTTCGATATGGATATCAACGTTATCTGCTGGTATTCCTGCAACTACGGCTTCGGCGATTATATTTTTATCTGTTTCGTGGATTCTAAGACCTCTCCTTGAAGCAGTTTCCTCAAATTCCTCCATCAATCTAGGCTAGCCATCTTCCAAATGGGTCATGTCTCATTAATTTTCTCATCTTCTCACCTCCTTTCTTAGTAGGGAAAGGACAAAAGGTGAAGGGTAAAAATGATATTATTCTCTTGCCATTCACCTTGGGGAGCGTACTGGCACTCTCCACATACGAGTGCTAATGATCATCATAATAAGATTCTTATAAGTTGTCAACCCCGTATGTATTTGCTACAATCCACTAGTCGTGAAAAAGTACCAGATAATAATTTTGGTTTTAGTCTCGATTGCGGTTGTAATAGGAGTAATTTTTCTGGTTGTTGGTGTCTTTAGACCTAAAGGTGCCGGGATATTAGTTGAAACCGTCCCAAGCGCGTCAGTTTTTATCGACGGCGTATTGGCAGGCAAAACCCCATATGAAGAGATAATAGACCCGGGAGAAATTGTAATTAAACTTGTTCCTGAATCATTCGAAAGACCTCTTGCTCCATACGAAACTAAAGTAAGTCTTGAAAGTGGAGTCCAAACTGTTGTTAGGTGGGAGTTTGGTGAAGACGAGACAGATGCAAGTGGAGAGATAATATCTTTTGAAAAAGGAACCAAAAATGAGATCAGTTTATCGGTAGTTACAATTCCAAATTCAGCCGAAATCACCGTCGACGGCGGAGTTCGAGGTTTTGCTCCTTATAAAACTTCTACGCTTGCACCCGGCGAACACAGTCTTTCCATTGGTGCTACCGGCTACAATGATCGCTCGGTACGACTAAAGACACATACAGGCTATAAGCTCACCGTTATCGCTCAACTTTCAAAAAGTGATACACCTCCCGAAGAACCGCCGGAGGAGATTGTAGAAGAAGAGGAGAAAGAAAAAGTCGTTGAGGTAGAAATATTATCAACTCCGACAGGGTTTTTGCGGGTAAGAGCCGAACCCTCAACTCTTGGAGAAGAGATCGGTAGGGTTGCCCCTGGAGAGAAATATTTATTTATCACGAAGGATGAAAAAACGGGCTGGTTTAAGATTGAATACGAAGAAGGGGAAGAAGGTTGGGTATCAAATACGTATTCCAAGTTAGCGGAAGAGGAGGAGGAAGCCGTTTCTCCAACCGTAACTCCAACTAAGACACTTACACCCTCGCCGTCAATTTAAACGAGGATGGTGGCGCCGGCGTAAAGTATTGTAACTACCAGCCCCAGCCAAAGCAAAATTGAAGCAACTAAAGCTTTGTCGGTTAAGAAAAGTTTCTCGGGAGACTCGCTTCTATTTTCAAAAATCAGGCTTTCGTACCGCATTATTCCGAAAATTACAACGGGGATAGTCACCATCAAAAGCTTATTAATGGTTGTGGTGCGGGAAAGTTCTGCTAAAAATAGCCAAACGGGCAAAGAAGAAGCAGGGCTTTCAAAAAAGGTAAATAAAGCCCAGCTCATCCAGGCTGCGCTTCCAAACATAGTAACATATGAATCCAAAAGAGTGTTGGAATAGCGGGTTAAGCTTTTTCTGGTTGCCCCGCCGGTAGCTTCGATTACACCGAGTTCTGCCCTTCTTTTGCCGGACGCCAAAAATAAAGCAACTGAGATAACGCAAAGCAAAAACCAAACTGAAAGATGGGCGTCAATAACAAAAGCGCCGGCATAAACCCTGATAATAAACCCGGCAGCGATAATGATAATGTCGATAATGGCCAGGTTTTTTAACCCCAAGCTATATGCTGCCTGCATCACCATGTAGCCAAGAACGGCTAAAAGAAATAGCGTATTAAGCCCCAAAGCAAGGTAAATGGACATAAGGGCAAAGGCAATCATCGTATAGATTGCCTGGTTGACAGATATATTTCCTGACGCAATCGGCCTTCTCTTTTTAATCGGATGAAGTCTGTCCAATTTTGCGTCTAGAATGTCGTTAAAAACGTATGATGCACTGGCGGCAAAACTAAAGGAAATGAAAGCGAGGACTACTTTTAATAAAAGCGGTTGAGAGAAGAGGTATCCTGAGAAAACCAGTGCGGCAAATAACGCTCCATTTTTAACCCAATGGATCGGTCTCGCTATTTTAATAATCTCGGTCGGTAAGTTAGCCACAGAATAAGCCCTCCTATTAAGATGACGACTCCCACAATTGTATATAACTTGTATGAGGTGTTCAAATTGATGGCCAGCGCGCCCAAAAGTGCTGTTATTAGCCAGTAAAAATAAGCCACTTGACGCTTTGTCAGCCCTAAATCAAGAAGTTTGTGATGGAGATGGCCCCGGTCGCCCCAAACAGGGGATTTCCCTGATAATATCCTCCTGAGAATTGTATAACCGCTGTCTACCAAGGGTACTCCCAAGACAACAAACAAAGTTCCGACTTTGGTGGTCGAGAGAATTGAAATAACTGCCAGTAGGTAGCCCGCTAGGTTAGACCCGGAAAAACCCGGCATTATCCTTTGAGGATAAAAATTCCAAGGTAAAAAACCCAAATAAGCACCCGATACAATTACGGCTAAAATAATTACCGGCCATTGGGTTATGTCTGCCGAAAATTGCAAAGATAGCAAGGCAATAGTAGCGGCGGCAATGGATACGACTCCCGGAAGCTGACCATCCACTCCTTTTGCTCCCATATTGAGAAAGTTCATTAGTGTTACTATCCAAAATAATGCAAATATATCCGACAACACCCAGATGCTTCTTTGCTCTCCCAAAAGAAAGAAATTAATTTGGGGATTTGATAAATCAATGATTCCCCCTGCTGGATTTGAGACGAATGCAATTCCAATTCCGGCGATAATGGGCACTGCGGCCGCGGCAAATTGGACTAAAAGTCTTAGATGTGGGTTTAAATCGTATTTATCGTCGAGTATCCCCAAAACTAAAATAATTGCTGCACCAACCAATATTCCCCTTAGATGCTTATCCAAGGGTAGAAATATCAATGCACTGACAAAAATTGCGATAAATATAGCTAAACCTCCGCCGCGCGGGACGGGATAGGTATGAATTACTTTTGGGTGTTTGGATTTGGCGGGGTCGTCAATCAATCCCCATTTTTTTACCAACCTGATGACTAAAGGTGTGGAAAAAAATGCTAACACCAAAGCTACCGAACCTGGCAGTAACACTAGCTGTGATAGATTATCCATAATTTTGCACTTGCCCCGTATACACGCTCTTGCGCCTGTCCGCCTTTGGCGGAACGCGAATCCGCCAGGGGACGGAGAAACTCCCGTCCTTGGGAGCAAGTAAGTGCTGTGCGGGGTTCTAAAAGCTTCCGACTAAAAAGATAATTTTTAAAGTAGTAATGGTTGCAAAAAATACACCGGCTACTCCGACTAGAACAAGAACACTTTTCAAATACTCATCTTTGATAAATTGAGAAATTAAAAGATTAATGATAATAATGGTAAGGGCAGCCAAACTGGGAATTATCAGGCTTAAAGAGGGGGCAATCTGCTCCTCTGTTTTAGGCAATCCGTAAAAGAGAGGCACTTCAGGGGGAAGAGATCTTTGTAAAAGTACTACTAGTCCAATTGTCCCTAAGCCCAAAACGAAGACAGAAATAAGCAGCTTTTTAAAGGGTACTAAGTCTTTTTGCTCGAGGTCTTTTTTTCGGAATAAAAAACCTTGTTTTTGCGTTATTTTACGCCTTGAAGGTCTGGCCAACTTCCTTTTAGATATAGTTTTCATACTGTCAATCCTTATTAAGCTGGCTTGATTTTAGCGAAACGGGGTCTATGAAGCAATTAATGCTCTTACTTCGGGAGAGAGTATGTTCCAAATTCGCGCTCCATCTATGGTTTCAATAAGAATATAGTTGTTTCTCAAGAAGAGGACAATCTCAGCGGGCGGGCGAGAATCAGGAAGTATTACCACCACCCTTGGCATATCAGAAGAAAGCGTTTCTATCGTTTGCTCAATCGTTGAGAAGTCTCTTATATGATAGTCCGCCACATATCTGCCGGGAGGAAACCGCCTGGAAAGAGCATAGATTGCCGAACTATCGCCCCAGACAAAAACGTGGTCGTCTTTTCTGGTTACACCAGTCACATAATCTGCAATTTTATAATTTCGTAAAACCTGACTTCCGAAAGTAGCGAAATACTCGTCTTTCGTTAACTGTTTTGAGGCTAACTTTACGAAACGGAGATAATATGGGGTTGTCGGATAGTACCAAAACTTGAAGTAAACGGGAACCACAAAAGCAAGAGCAAGAGGCAAGATAACAAGAGTTTGCTCCTTAGTTTTTTCGGTAAATAGAATAGCCAAAAGAATTGCTATTGGTGCGACCGACTGGATTAAATAATGGGGATAGGGCCGCTCAGAAAGAGCCACTGCAAATAAAGTGAATAAAAGCCAGGCGGAGGTAAAAAGGAATTGTTTTGAAAGCTTTTTTCTCTTGTGATATAAAATTCCTAATCCGCCTGCTACTATCAGCGCCCGAAGGAAAAGCGGTCCATTTCTGTCCAAGAACGGTCTTTGGATATCATCCGGTCTCCAGGTAGAGAGGTAGCCGAAATTCTGAGCAAAGGCAGCAATCAGATATTCCGATAAAGCACCGCGCAATGCGTACCATGCTATAGTCAAAAGGATTGGTGTTAGAAGACCTGCCGCAAGATAGACAGAATTCACAAAAACCTTACGCAGGTTTTTGGGATTCAACTTATTTGAAGCAATCCACAAAAAGACAATCGCGCCGACGTCAAACGCTGCCGGAATCTTAAAAAGAGTAGCCACTGAAAACAAGAGCCCGGCCGTAAATATTTTCTTAGGCTCAGCTGATTTTTTTGCAGACAATAGAATTAAAAAGGCGCCAAGAATAGGCCCGATCATGAAAAGCTCTGCATTGGCAATATTCCCCTCCAAAAGAGGGATAGTAGTGAGCGCGGCAAAGATAGCCGTTGCTACTTTATGAAGTTTTTTCTTTCCAGGAAAAAGAGCCACGGCAAATTTCCAGAAGATAAAGACCGTAATTAAGTGCCAGATAGCAAGGATCGCTTTAAACCAAAAAAGACTTCCGGAAATAGCAGCAATAATGTATAAAAGGGGAGGCTTGTTGTCGTGAATACCTTTATATAAGGGTATTCCTCGCCTTATCGCTTCACCTAAAGTTAGATAAATCATCTCATCCCCGTAGGAATAGGGTTCAAAAAAGGAAGGAATTCGTAAAGCTAGAACGATCAAAAGAAGAACAAATAACCAACAAGGAGTATGAAGTTTATCGAAAAAGTTTTTTAATCCCTTTGGTACCATGCGAAATTGATTTGAGAAGCGTATTCCCACGGATTGCGGAAGTTTTTAGCTTCTACTTCAGTATAGCCAGGCAGAGCTATTTCATCAACAGAGCCGCTGGTGACTACCCCAATTCGCGAAGCGTCTTCCGGAAGTTCACTTATCACGTCTTCTTCCTCCATTAAAGCAGTGCCGACAAAAAACGGAAGCTCAACGTCTTCTGGGATATAAATAGGGGCGGGGATTTCATAATACTTGGTTTCCCAAAGATGGTGTGCCGCCGCATTCCAGTTGATCAAATAATCTCCTTCTTGCCGGGTTTCTTTTACGTAATTGGAGAGTTCACGGAAAGGTTTTTTGGTAGGGTGGGCAAAATAATGAATATCAATATTTAGAAATACTAGAATTAAGGCACCTATAAATATTGCCGAGCGCCGTCTTCCTCGCGAGGCAGCCAAAAGCATTGCCCCCGGAATGGCATAGAGAAGGTATCGGTCGAAAAATATTGACTGGAAAAATTGAGACACTATCCAGGTAAAGGCAATGGGCGCCAAAAACCAGCTAAGGAGGAAAAAATCAGACTTTTCTATTTTAGACCACCTTCTGACGATAAAAACAAAAACTGATAAAAGTACCGCCACCTGCCACCATGGATGAGGAATACCTGCCCCCAAATACTTACCTAAGATTCCGATAAAATCTGCCAAAGTTGGAGTGCCAAGCCAAAATCCGCTGCCGACTTTACGGGTTTGGTTATAAAGGGGGATTAACCAGGGTAAGTAACCGATACAGACGGCAATAAAAGATTTAAACATCGAGCTTGCAACCTTTTTATCGCCTTTGAGAAATTCGTAAATAAACCAAAGGCCCTGTAAAATCACCGCAAATATTGCAAAGTGATGCGAATACATTGCCCAAAGAGTGGCAACAACATATCCTGTCCATTTTCTGGTTAAAAAGAAGTACATTGAGGCGGTTACGCCGAGAGCTAAAATGGAATACATTCTTCCTTCGAAAGCGTAGATAAAAAAGAAGGGATTCAAAGCAGTTAGAATTGATGCCAAAACACCGACTCTTTTTCCCCAGAGATAACCGCCTATTTTATAGGTAAAAAAGATAGTTCCGGCAAAAAAAATGAGAGCTAGACCTCGAATTACTAGCTCATCAGTGCCGAATACCTGAAATACCAACCACTCAAAGATGTTCCAAAGAGGAGGGGAGGTATCATTGGCAATTATTTTTATAATCTCGGGGAGAGATTTCATCGAAAGAATCGCGGAAAATCCCTCGTCGCCCCAGATGCTGGTGTTAAATTGATTGTTAGAAAGTACTTCTAGCACTCGCATCGCCTTAGATTCAGTTTATCAGAAACAGACGGGGGAAAAGAGGCTTAGTTGTTTTAATTGTAGCTCCGGCGTATTGCTTTTCAATTTTTTCGGAAGTTTTAGGCAAAAATGGTTTAAGGTCATAGGCAATTTGCCTGATTTTATTGACTAATTCGGCTAATACTGTTTCTTTTTCCTTACCTTTCAAATTCCAAACTTCCTTTTCGTTTATCAATACATCCGCTTTCTTTATTTCCTTCCAAATTGTCTCCAGCGCCAAATTAAGCTCGTAATTTTCAATATGTTTTTTAACTGCTTTACTAAAATTACTCTTTTGAAAATTGAAAATTGAAAATTGAAAATTTTTACTTAATCCTGCCACTCTGGCCACCAAATTTCCCAATCCATTGGCCAGGTCAGCCTGATAGACTTTTTCGATTTTTTCAATTGATATGTCAACATCATCTCTTGCTGGTCCATATCGTATGAAGTAATATCTGATGGCATCAGTTCCATATTTTTTAACAAGCCCTGAAGGCTTTATTATGTTCCCCAGAGACTTACTTATTTTTTGGCCATTGAGCGACATGAATTCGTGTACCAGGATAGTTTTTGGGAGTTTATATCCTGCTGATTTAAGCATTGCTGGCCAATATATTGCGTGAAAGCGTATATTGTCTTTTCCTAATATATGCACGTCTGCAGGCCAGCAATTTTGCTCGACTCCATATGTTAAATAATTCAACAAAGCATCGAACCAGACATAAATTGTATGCTTAGAATCATCGGGCACAGGGATTCCCCAACGGACATCTCGTCTGCTTACTGAGAAGTCTTTAAGTCCGGATTTAATGAACTTTAGTACTTCATTTCGCCTGTTTTCTGGAATTACAAAATTGGGATTTTTCTTGATGTGTTCTTCTAAGAATTTCTGATATTTTGAAAGACGGAAGAAGTAATTCTTTTCAGATACAGTTTGGGGTTCTCTTGTCGGGTGAAACGGACACTTTCCATTTACTAGTTCAGACTTTTCTATGAACGATTCACAACCCTGACAATACAGACCTTCGTATTTACCAAGGTAAATATCTCCATTTTCTTTGGACTTGAGATAGAACTCTTGAGCAAATTTTTTGTGGTCTTTGTCAGTTGTTCTGATAAACCTGTCGTAAGAGATATTCAGATTTTTCCATTGCTCTTTATTTTTTGATGCAATTTCGTCGACAAATATTTTTGGATCGACACCCTTGTTTCTAGCGCTTTCTTCTACTTTCTGTCCATGTTCATCCGTGCCCGTAAGAAAAAAGGTTTTGTCGCCAATTAGACGGTGATATCTCGCCAACACGTCAGCAAGCATTTTCTGATAAGAATGCCCGATATGTACAACATCATTTGCATAGTCGATTGCCGTTGTTATGTAGAATTTTTTCTTTGTCATAGTGTTTATTAGTTTACACCAAATAAAAAACCCCCTGCCGAGGGTTAATTTTTTCCACTTAAATAACCCCTCGTTTAAGAGGATTCAACCTGCATCATCATGTTTTTATTAGCTTTCATTGGTCGTAGTTTATCAGTTGCTGTTTCGATAAGCAATAATATCCAATTAACGAACTAACTATTTAACTATTTTATAAACCTCCTAATTTTTTCTGACCATTTATTAGCCCATTCCTCTGCTTCGATTTTTTTAAGCGCCAGCTGAAAACCCTCTGTTTTCATCGTTGACTGAACAGTAGCAATAGTAGCGCTTGATACTTTTAGATTTTGCTTGATATTTGAGTAGCTTCTTCCTTTTCTTAGCCAGTAAGCAATAGCCAGTCTTTTGGCAAAAGCTTCATACTCGCTTTCTGTTAAGAAATCGCTAAAAAACGTATGGGTTTCATCAAGGTCTTTGAGGTCGGTAACTGTTTGGGCCAAAGTTTTTGCGATTTGTCTTTTTAAAGAGGGGTTAATTTTCTTGCGGGGATTTTTATTTGCCTGCCAGCTTTGAGTATTAGGAGTAACCATGTCGCTTTACTTAACTAAAGTACTTCATTTTTTAATAGAAGAAGTTATTGGCAGTATAACAACTAAGAAGGCAGTGTCAACCATGTAGTGAAATTTTGATATATAAGCATTTGTAAGAATGATCAAAATTCTACTTCGGGGTTTATCTTTTGGAAAGGTATACGTCAATACTTATCCCAAGGCCCAAAATCAGCAATAAATTAATGATATTTCCAACTCCTAAGTATCTTAAAATTAAGAAGAAAGTAAGCAAGAAGGAGGCTAACAATCCGCGCCTGGTATTGGTAAAAAGAGTTGACGCGGTAAACAGAATTGCTATAAACACGGTTAGGAAAAATACTGGAAGTATTCCAAACATTGACGGGTCAATAAAATAGACGATAAATGCAGATAGTCCCCAGGAGAGAAAAATTACCAGTAAAGTTGGAAAGAAGTTTTTCCTAAGTTTGATCTTCCTTTTTCTTAAATCCCTCTTCTTCATTTTTTAATGATATCATTTTGCGACCTCGTCTAAAGGGAAACCTTAGCCCCTCTCCTACACCCCTCGCTACGCTCGGAATGTAGTTTATAGTGGCAAGCAGAGCTTGGCCACTATCCTGTCCCACTCACATTCGTTCGGGGAATAGTTTAGTGGTAGAATGACATACAAAATCGCATGGACGCCATGACGACATTGGTGATTTTAATCGGCGGGCTTTTTGTTATTGGCCTTTTAGTCAATAAGAAGTTAAATGATTTAGCCGAAAAGCAGAAACCGGACAAGTTGGTTTCGGAGCTTTTGCGCTCTTTTGATACGCGTTCTCAGGAACAAACAAAAGAGATTAGAAAACAAACTCAAGCTCTAAATGAGCGCTTAGATAATTCTGCCAAGATTATCGGTAACGTTCAGAAAAATATTGGCGAGATGAGTGAAATTGGTAGAGGGATGAGAGAGTTGCAGGAATTTTTGCAAAGCCCTAAATTAAGGGGAAATATCGGCGAACAAGTATTAAAGGATTTAGTTCAGCAAACTCTACCTAAAGGTGTTGTTTTCTTACAGCACAGTTTTAAATCCGGGGAAAAAGTCGACGTCGCGATCAAAACCCGCGCCGGTATCCTTCCAATCGACTCCAAATTCCCCATGGAAAATTTTCAAAAGATGATAAAAGCAAAAGAAGAAAAAGAAAGAGAGTCTTACAAAAAAGTCTTTATGAGAGACATCAAAAAACACCTTTCCGATATCAGTAAAAAGTACATATTGCCGGAGGAAGGAACGATGGATTTTGCCTTAATGTATGTGCCGAGCGAAGCGGTATATTATGAAGTTGTCAATGAGCCTGAATTGATGGAGATGGCGCAAAAATCCCGTGTTTATCCTGTATCGCCTACCACGCTTTATGCCCATCTTCAAACAATCCTGCTATCGTTCGAAGGACAACGCTTAAATCAAGAAGCAAGAAGGGTTTTTGTCATGCTTCGGGCAGTGCAGAAAGACTACGAAAAAGTTGACGATAATTTATCGACGCTGCAACGGCACTTAAATAATGCTTACAACATGCTAAATAATGTCTTGACCTCTTTCACTCACCTCGGTCAAAAAATTGTTTCCACCCAGACTTTAGGGGAAGGAACAAAAGAAGAACAAAAAGAATTGGAAGGGTAATATTCTCTGCTTTCTGTATAATTTCCCTATATGGTGATGGCAAAGGATGCAGTTGACTTTAAAGATTTAAATCGTGAACAGCTCCAGGCGGTGAAATACAAAAAAGGACCGCTTCTGATTATCGCCGGCGCCGGCACCGGGAAAACGACGGTTGTTACCGAGCGGATTAAGTACTTAATAACCAAGGGTTATGCCAAGCCATCGGAGATCTTAGCTCTGACTTTTACCGACAAGGCGGCGCGTGAGATGGAGGAGAGAGTTGATGTAGCCATGCCTTATGGCCATACCCAGATGTGGATTTCGACTTTTCATTCTTTCTGCGACCGAATCTTAAGAAACGAAGCGCTTCATATTGGTTTAAATCCCCGCTACAAGTTGATGAACCAAGCCGAAGCAGTGCAGCTGATTAGAAATAATTTATTTAAGTTTGACCTGAAGTATTTCAGACCGCTTGGCAATCCGACTAAATTTGTTGGCGGCATGATCCAGCATTTTAGCAGGCTCCAGGATGAAGACATTGAGCCAAATGACTATTTGGCGTGGACGAAAAAACTTAAAAGCAAAAAAACAAAAAGACTTCCTGATGAGGAAAAGATTGAAATTGAAAAGTGGAAAGAGCTTTCAAAAGTGTTTAAAACTTATGACGAGCTTAAGGTAAAGGAGGGGGTAATGGATTTTGGGGATTTAATTGTAAAGACGTTGGCGCTTTTCAGAAAACGGCCGAATATTCTTGTCAATTATCAAAGACAGTTTAAATATGTTCTGGTTGACGAATACCAAGACACAAACTATGCCCAGAATGAATTGGCAATAATGCTATCCAAAAAACACAAAAATATAACGGCCACAGGAGATGATGACCAATCGGTCTATCGATTTAGGGGAGCGGCAGTTTCAAATATCATCCAATTCAAAAAAACATATAAAAATGCAAAAATTATCGTTTTAACCCAAAACTACCGCTCGTCTCAGGAAATATTAGATAAAGCGTATGCGCTAATCCAACACAATAACCCCGACAGGCTGGAGGCAGTTGAGAAAGTTGACAAGAAATTGGTAGCCCAAAGGAAAGCCGTAGATAGTGAAATTAAGTTTATTCATAAAGACAGAGTTGAAAATGAAGCCAATGAAGTAGCTCGTGTGATTAGGCGGTTAATAGACGAAAAGAATTTTAATTATCGGGATTTTGCCATTCTTATTCGCGCCAATAACCATTCTGAGCCTTTTATTCGAGCACTTTCAAGACACGCAATTCCTTACCAATTCCTGGGGCCGGGGAGGTTGTTTAAGCAACCCGAGATAATAGATTTAATTTCATATTTAAATGTTTTATGCAATTTTGAAGACTCAGTTTCTTTATACCGGCTGCTAACGCTAACATATTTTGGTATTTCCCCCCGCGATTTAGTAAAAATAGGAAATTACGCTAGGCGCGTAAACCTTACGCTTTTTGAAGCTTGCGAGAAAATTGACGATGTTTTTGTAGCTCCTTCGACCCGGGAGAAGGTCAAAAAAATTCTTAAAGTAATCGATAAGCATATTGGGCTATCAAAAAAAGAGACCGCCGGACAGCTTTTATATTATTTTTTGGAAGACACCGGGCTTCTTCAGAAACTTCTTAATCCTGATTCTGCCCAAGCTGAAAAAAGAACGGCCAATATTTCCAAGTTTTTCGACAAGCTGAAAACTTATGAAGTTAACCATGAGGACGCCACGGTGACTGCCGTGGTTGACTGGATAGAATTATCAAGTGAGCTGGGAGAATCTCCTCTGGCGATAGATACCGACTGGACGGAGGTAAACGCAGTCAATATTCTCACCGCCCATTCTGCTAAGGGTTTGGAATTTCCGGTAGTATTTTTAGTTAATTTAGTCGGCCAAAGATTTCCGACCGTTCATCGGCGGGAGCAAATTCCTATACCCGATGAGTTGATTAAAGAAATTCTACCCAAAGGGGACTACCACGAACAGGAAGAAAGAAGACTTTTTTATGTCGGCATGACCCGGGCAATGGATAGGCTTTATTTTACCGCCGCTAATTATTATGGCGAGGGCAAGCGAGAAAAACGGCTTTCTCCATTTATCTTCGAGTCCTTAGGCGATGATGCAGTTGCTAGTGAACAGCCCGATGATAGCCAGCAACTATCATTTCTAGACTACGAGCCGAAGGCGAAGCCCTCCGAAGTCTTGACGAAGGGGGATCCACCGCTTCACATTGACTTTCTTTCTTATTCCCAAATCGAAACCTTTAGAATTTGTCCGCTTCACTATAAATTAAAATACATTCTCAAAATTCCCACTCCTCCTTCTGCCGCTCTTTCTTTCGGCAGCTCGGTTCATGCAGCTTTGCGGGATTTTTACATTCAAGTAAAAACCGGGGGAAAACCAACCTTAAAAATAATTTTGGAAATTCTAGATGAAAATTGGATAAAAGAAGGGTATAAAAATAAATCTCACGAGGAAGGAATGCGGGAGAGAGGGAAAGTTTTACTTGCGGAATTTCTAAAAAAGGGATTTGAGCCAAAAAAAATCCCGGAAGCGGTTGAACAGATGTTTGTTGTTCCTCTCCGGGTCAGAGGTCGCTCCGGGCCGGCGGCCCTCCACCATACGCCATCCACGAAGCACCTTAGACCGTTAAAAATTGGAGGCAGAATTGATAGAGTAGACAAGGCAAGGGGAGGAAAAATTGAGATTATTGATTACAAAACGGGCGCTCGCATTCCAACTCAAAAAGAAGTCGACCAAGATTTGCAACTTACATTTTATGCCCTTGCGGCGACTAAAATTTCGGAAGAGCCATTTGGCAAAAAGTCCAAAAATTTGATTTTGAGTCTTTACTATCTTGATAAACAGATGAAAATAACAACAACCAGAACATCGGCTCAATTAAAGGCAGCGATTAAGGAGATATTTGAGTGGCGGGATAAAATTGAAAAATCCGATTTTGCCTGCTCAAAGCATAAATTCTGCGAAAACTGCGAATATTCTTTATTGTGTAGGGCGGACAGCTAATCTCTTTTGCACACTCTCGCTTTTTAACTCTCGCAAGGCATCTTTTGCTATCCACTTGGCCGATTTCGAGTCAGGGTAAGTTTTAATTATGTCTTTGGCTAGCTTAATTGACTTATCACTCAATCCTTTATTTCTCTTTCCTATTTGTCTAAGTGCCCAATTAACTGCTTTTTTAACAAAATTTCGCTCATCTGTTGCACCGCTTATTATATGGGGGAAGAATTTAATAAATTTTGAGTCGAGGGAAACTTTATCGTGCCAAGCAAGGCAAGCCATTAGTGCATATCCTGCCCGTCTTTCAAATTCAGGCTTGCGCTTGCTCCACGCAATGGCCTTATCAAAAGCGTATGAGGTTTTGTCGAATAAATTCATGCAAACCTGATCGCATAAATCCCAGGAATTAAACTTTTTTATCCATGAGTCCATCTGTTTCTCAGTAACTTTATCCGGTTCATCAACCATGGAGGCCAGAATTCTTGCTTCATGGATTTTCGAACCCCATAATTTTTTAGCAATAGCGTGAAGATCCTGCGGAGCCTTGGCGGAGTAGGATTTTCTAATTTCTTTAGCAGTTCTTCGAAGATTTGGGATAGAAACCCCAAGTGCATATTTGGGATTTATGCCAAACCTCGCCATACCCTCAACGTTATTGGGATTGGCCATCGATTTTAGTTTCTTAATAATTTCCGCGTGGGTCATTTCTTTTTCTCAAGCAGGCACCCGAAACCGCCGGCTATTATTGGAATCATAAGATAAGTGACTCCAATATCTGATACATATTCTGCCATGCTCATTGCCATTGGTCCTCGGGAAAACATTAAGAGATCAATTATGACACTTATTGCAAGCCACAAAACTCCGAGCTTAACAGCCTCTTTGTAATATTCTTTTTCGACTTTTAGTAAGTATAGTTTTGCAAAAAGCACTGTTGAAGCGGCAACGGTAACCGGCATTATTGACTCAAAAAGAGATCTATTTGTTTCCCTAATTGAGAAAATAAGAAAAGCGACTGCAAAGGGGATTGCCCAAACTAATAATCCATAGAAAAGAGCCAGTTTAAGATTTTTTATGTTTCTCACCACCTTTCGAATAAATTATCAATCCAAACACAAAAACGGAAGCGATTAAAAAATCCCACTCAACCCAATTACTGGGTTGATTTCCAGTGGTGATATCATCCAGCGCTGCAAAATCCAAAAGCAAGAAAAGAAGAACAAAATAGGAAAGTGGGTTTATTAAAATCTTCTTTAGCGATTTCACCTTAAGGTTTGGTATATTTTTTGGTTGATTCTTTAGCTTTGTGCCAATATCTTAAATCACCATGTAGTTTTTTCCAATACCAATACTCAAAACCCCACAAAAGAGTTACTTCAGGTTCAATGCCCTTTGCATAGTTCAAATTTGCCTTAAAGTGTTTTGGGAGAAAGCTTGGCGGATTTTTCTTTTTAGTGATAATTTCACCCGGTTCCCACGGCTCTGCTTGTAACTCAGTAATCCAGATTTTCTTACCCTTTTTTCTAATTTGATCAATTTTAGTTTTAATTGTTTTTTTAGAATGCATGGGGCCAACATATTTTATAAACTTACCTTTAATACTAAATTCGTGTTTTAGATAAAAGTTTAGGCCGATAATGTCCGCGAAGGTAGCTGCTTTTGGAATGTGCCATCTCATTCCAATTTCGTTTCCCCAAAGACTTATCATCACTCTTCTGTCTGAATCAATTTTTCTTACCAGTTCCACCTCTTTTTTCAAAAACTTCGAGTCGATTCTTATCCAATTAGGGCCAGAAGGATTAAGGGGTTCGTTTTCAATTTGCCATACCTTAATTATCTTATTTTTCCTAAAGTGATTTACTGTATTTTTTAAATAGTTTAAGGTTGCATCGAGCAAAAGCTTATCGGTTGCTTTTATTTTCGAAAGCTTTCTATAGCGGACATTTTCAGATAGCCAATTAGGTATATAATACTCGGGCCAGCGTGGAGCTTTCATCCCAACTGTTAAAACGACGCTTATCTTTTTACTCTCGCAAAATTCAAGAAGCGGCTCGATTTTTTCAAATGTAAATTTCCCCGGTTTCTTTTCTATCTCGTTCCAATAGCAACCTAGTCGAATCCACGGAAGATTAAGGGTTTTATACTCTTTAATTGCCTTTAATGGATTTAAACCAAGGCTGCGTAGATGAACATGACTGAATGATGCCCCTAGTTGCATAGTTTTTGACTTAAGTTAATAGTTTAATCCTGCTTTTTTATAAGCCGATTCGACAAATTGTAGTTCTTCTATGCTTGCAAATGAAATTCTCTGTTGTATGGTTTTTTGAAAGTGTTCATATACTCCTAAGTATTCGAGGAACATGGTGTCATATCTTAAGTCTATCTTAAACAAGGCATGTCCGTTTTCTGATAAAGAGCCCTTGTTAATATTGACAGTGTACTTTTTATTTCTTGTATAGAATATTAACTTACGAATATCTTTTGGCTTATATAACCAATCCATTTTTAGGGAGCCTATGCTCCTTTCGCCAAAAACGAACTCAACTTGTGCCTCGGTTTCTACCTTCATTTCTTTCGTTTTGACAAGGCATACTTTTTTAATGCGGTAATTGAAGTTATCTTGTAAGACACTTTTTACAACCGATAATGCATTTATACCGCTGTCCATTAAAACTCCCCCTCCGGAGATCGCAGGATTAAAAATCCAACGGCTTGGGTCATGGAAATTAAAAACATATTCTCTGAATGTGATTTCTATTTTTTCAACGTTGGCGCTAGCTAATTTTTTTATAGCCTGAAGTACTGCTGGGTTATAGCGCATATGAAATGCAGTAAAAAAAGTAACACCCTTCTTTTTTGCCAATTTTTCTAAATGTCGACACTTTTTCGAGTCGATTGTAGGTGGCTTTTCTACGAGTACATGCTTATTTGCATTAATACAGTCCGAAGCAATTTGGTAGTGACTGCTCGGTGGGGTTGCGATGCTTATTGCGTCAACACGCTCTTTGCTTAGTAGATCTTTATAATTGTTATACCACCTAATACCTTTTGGTGTTTTTGATTGCTTAGTATCACTTATGGCTACGAGTTCGAAGTTGTTATCTTGAGATCGGACTACCTTTTCATGAACTTTACCAATTGTTCCATAACCGACAAGTCCAATCTTGAATTTCTTTGTCATATTTGTAGATATTTTAATATGTAATGCTGAACAACTTCCAAGGTTTCACCTTGATATTTTAAATGGTAACAGATATTTGGTAAATGCACCCGGATATTCAACTTCGTATCCGCCAAATGATTTCTTGAAGTGGGTAAAACCATGCCAGGACTTATTGGGGAAACGCTCGTCATAGATTCCTTCAAAATCAAAATATTCAGCACCGCGTTCTTTTGCCCAGTTAATACCCGACCAGAGAATTTTATATTGGAAAAGCCCGCGCCTTCCGCGCTTATTTGAGAAAGCCTGCCAGTAGTAGGCAGTCTTATCTGCCAGAAGAAAGATGGCACCGGATTCTCCACCCGGTGTGACTAAAAAAAGAGAGTCATTCCCAAAAGATTTTTTCATTGCCAGTAAATGTGAAACTTGTGGTACCCAACGGTTGATATTTGTCGCTAGTCTCCAAGCATTTCTAAAGGCCCATGGTCTTTCCACCTCGTATACGTTTAAGTCTTTTGTTTTCCGAAGCGAGTATCTGGCGTCTTTTTTTAAGCTTCCAAAAAGCATTGGTATCGGTTTGGTTAAATCAAGGTGAAGGGTTTTTGAAGGTAGGTAAGGGGATTTGCTTATCTTAAATCCGTGCTTTTTAATGCTTGACACCTGGTTCTTATCTTTAGGTTCAACAATAAGCTGAAAGGCCCTATGTTTTTTTCTGATAAAATCAATCGCTTCAATATCAATTTCTTCAGGCCTTTGAATTTTAATAATCGAACCAACCAGGGGAGCGCTTTTGACAAAGAAGTAGTTTTTGCCTGCTTTCTCTACCTCCCATCCGATTTTTTTTAAATATTTTGCGTATTTTCCCGTCTGTCTAATGTCAGCCATGAATAACAGCGGAATGCCGCTTAAAACCTAGGGCGGGCAAGGGCAAGTTTACTACGGGTTCTTAACAATAGCCACCTTATTAGCTCAACTACACGGTAAGGATAATAAAGGGGACTGGTTATTAGATCCCAGGTGCCCAAAAATTCTACTACTTGAGGGCGGTATCCTTCTTTGAAGTGGGTAAACCCTTTTCCAGGTTCGCGACCCCAAAGGTCAAAAGTTTTTAATCCCAGTCGTTTTCCCAGGCGGATTGCTTCCCACATCATCAAGTTATTCGCCATGACGTTTTTATACTTAGCACTTGATGCTCCGTATGGATAATAAAGAGTGTCTTTCCAAACAAAAACTATCCAGGCGGTGATAATCTCTCGCTTATACCTGGCGGTAAGTAAGCGAGCGATTGGTGGTTGGTGTTCAGTGATTGGTGTATGGCGAAGGTGTTCCCACATCAGTCGATGGTAGTTTTCGGAATGGGCGTAAAAACCCTGACGCTCTATTGTTTCGCGGGTTAGCTTGATATACTTTTCAAAAGCTTTCTTTGAATTGTCTTCTATGACTTCAACACCCTTTTTCTTCGCCAAGCGGATGTTGTAGCGGGTTTTTGAATGAAAGGAACTTAAGATTTCCTCTTCCGATCTAGTTAAATCGAGCCAAAAAGTAGTAGGAGTGAATAAAGTTCGGCCAGAGACAGCCCCTGAGTCTCGGAGTAATTTAAGTACTCCTTTAGTTTCTTTTGAGGCGAGTTCACGACCATCTATCGATATGGGGAAATTAGGCTCCAATTTGATAAAGATTAGATTTTCGGTACTCGCTAACTTTTTAAGTTTTTCTAATATTTGCTTAGTCGGCTTTGGTCCTTTTATAAAAGCTCCCACTTTGAAGTTTGTAAAAGGTATTTGGTGAAGTGTTACTTGGCCAAAATCAAACCTTACAACCTCATTTCCCGCTTTTTTCCTAAATTCCCCCCACTGCCAAGTTTGCAGCGGATGGCTGGCTTGTTTGTTAAACTCGGCTCTATTTATAAACATAGACATCATAGATTAAGGTTCTCAAATTCGTAAAGATGGCTGTTTTCAACTTCTTCGAGTAGGTCTTCTGGTATGTCAATCAAAAACCTTGAAGGAGGATTGGAGGTGCGTTGGCCGAAGTACAGCCTTCGGTTGGCAAATGTTAAGTATAAAAGCTTTTTTGCTCGGGTCATGCCGACGTATGCCAACCTTCTTTCTTCTTCAAGTTCGTTAATATCAAAAAGACTTCGTGAATGGGGGAAAAGTCCTTCTTCCATGCCAACGATAAAAATGACCGGATACTCTAAGCCTTTAGCTGCATGAAGAGTCATAAGAGTGACTGCGTCACCTTGGGGCAGGTTTTTGGTAGCAAGATGGACCTTCCCTTTAGAGTCTTGTTCGGCTTCAACCAAGGCAACATTTTCCAAAAACTCGTTAATGTTCGGGAATTCCGTTGCCACGCTTCTTAATTCTTTAATGTTTTCCAGCCTAGCCAGGTTTTCTTCTGTTTCAGCCTTATATTTATCCAAATACGAGGTTTTTTCTAAAACGGAATCCATCAAATTCAAGGTTGTGCTTTTGGTAAAGTTCGACCTTGCAGATTCGGCAAAGCCGTAGAATTTTTCCAGCCTTCTTTTCCCCAGTTTTTTTATTCTCTCTATTGATATTTTATCTTTTGGATTAACCAGTAATCGAAGATATGCCAGAACATCTTTTACCTCCCGCCTGTCATAAAAGCGAACTCCGCGGACGAGGGTATAGGGGATTCCGGCGTGGAGGAACGCTTCTTCCAAAACCCTGGATTGAGCATTTGTTCGATATAAAATGGCAAAATCTTTTAATTTTAACCCCTGTTTTTTAAGAGAATTTATTTCATTTATCAAAAACCCAGCTTCGTCGAGCTCGCTTCTAGCTCGGTATAATCTTATTTTGTCACCCTTCCCTTTTTTAGTCCAAAGCTTAAGGATTGGGTGATTTTTGTTTTTTTCAATCACCGAGTTTGCCGCCGACAAGATACTTTGAGTCGAGCGGTAATTTCTTTCAAGATTAATAATCTTAATCTTTGGAAAATCCTTTATAAGATAATTAATATTTTTATAATCTGCCCCCCTCCAGGAATAAATTGAATTGTGGAGAACCACACTATTGGCTGCATAATTGCGGACATTTTCAACCTCAAGGTCATAGACTTGGCCGCTGTATTGTTCATAACTTACTTCTTTTACTTTATCTTCTACGACCTTCCCGTTTTTATGGATCGGAATAACCATTTCAGGATAGATGTGACTTGCTGGATGGAAAAAAAACTTATCTTTGCTCTCCACAAGGAAAGCCTCGTAGGAAATCTCAAGATCTCCGCCAGTTTTACTTATTCTTTTAGCGATTTTCTCAGCTTCTGCATAAGAGCGTCGCATAATCTCTGTCCTCCAAGTGTTCTTTCTTCCTGGCCTGGTGTAATATCCGGCGTCCTTTATTTTTGATTCTAAATCACGATCTGTAGTGTTAAGAGTGATGCGATGTGGGCACCAAGGACTTGCGTTACTGATTCTGGGTTCAGTAAAAAATTTTAGATGCACGATTTGTCGATCAGGTAGTTTATAGCCTGATATTCCCTTTGGTCTGTGGTGGGGAAACCTGGGGTCTATATTAACATCGTTCATAAGTTTTCTTGCCCTTTTTGTGGTATCTATTTTTAAAAATAATTTATCTATTTGCTTTTGTGTTATTTTCATAGATCGATTGCCTGTGTCAAAAACAAGGGTTGGAACCCCATACTTAAATGCAAAGTAGAATTCCCAGTAGATGGCGTCACCTCTATCTTTACAAGTCTTCAAGACCCACATTTTATCCGCGGATTCCTGATTGCCTCTGCTGGATATTCCGACAATAGGCTTTTTGCCTCTCCTTGCGTCTCCTGCTCTTTTTCCTTTAGCAATTCCTATCCTAAATCCCTTATCTTTACGAAACATAAGATAGACGTGGCAAAGGTTGTCAGTTGGTGCCAATTTACCGAAAAGAATATGATTGGGTGTCAGCTTTATCTTCTCGCCGCCTTCTGTTTTTATGACAACCAATTTTCCGGAATGTTTTCGCTTGAATACTCTTTTAACGTTGAAATATCCGGATGTTCCACGACCAGACGCAGCAAGAACCTTATCGCCAGGCTTGATTTTCTCAATTTTCTTTTTGCCTTTATCAGTTGTGATAGTTGTTCCTGGGGGTAGACATTGCGAAGCGTCTCCAACAGCAGTCAAGTTCTCTTTCTCTCCCACAATCTGCTTTGTCAGCATATATTGGATTTTATTGGTATCTTGCCATTCGTCGACAAAAACATGGGTTAGTCTGTCCTGCCATTTTTTAAGAACTTTGGGTTCTTTTTTATAAAGCTTAACCGTTTTCAGAAGAAGGTCATCAAAATCCAAAGCGACAGACTCTTTTAACAGCTTTTCATACTCGGTATAAATTTTAAATATTTTCTCTTGCCAATCGCCTGTTGCTATTTCTGCATACTGAGTAGGTGATAGCATTTGGCTTTTAGCGCCTGAAATTTGGGAAGCAATTGAGGACGGACTGTGTGAATCAAGAGATAAATTGAGGTTTTTGATAATCTGGCGAACCAAGTCTTTCGAGTCTTTTTCATCATAAATTAAAAAATTAGAGGGAATACCAATATCCTTGCCGTCGATTCTTAATACCCGGACGCAGAATGAATGGAAAGTACCGGCAAAGCCCGGAGTTTGTTTAGTTAATTTTCTAATCCGTTCCTTCATTTCTCCAGCTGCCTTATTGGTAAAAGTAAGTAAAAGTGTATTTTCCGGTGCTGTTTTGCCCTGGGCTATTATCCATGCGACTCTGTAAGCTAACGCACGGGTTTTGCCGCTTCCGGCTCCGGCAAGCACCAAAAGAGGGCCACCATCGTAAGTCACAGCTCTCTTTTGGTCGCGATTGAGTCGGGAAAGAAGGTTGTTGGTTTTTGCTCTTTGCATTAGAATGGTCAATAGTCGATACCAATTTTATCACGAAGGTTGCTATAGAGCACCCGAGTGATAAGTTTACTTATCATGGACACCTCTTCCTTAGAAAAAAATAAACAACCGACAAATCCGGGCGAGTTGTCGAAAAAAGTAGCAAGGGTAAAAAGAAGAAAAGATAAGCGGTCGAGATTTTTTTTAAGACTAAAAAGAAGAACTCTCAAGCATTTATGGCTGGTAAGAGCTGGTATAGTGGCAGGGATAATTCTTGGAGTTTATGTTCTTTTGGTGCTTTTTTCTTCGACTCTTCGCCACACCGGATTGGGGAATTATATTGGTTTTGTAAGCGACTTTATTTTTACTCCTAGTGAAAAAATAGAATCAATTTCCGGGAGGACAAACATTCTCGTTTTAGGAAAAGGCGGAAAAGGACACGAAGCCCCCGATTTAACAGATACGATTATATTTGCCTCAGTCAAGCACTCCACAACGCCCGCGCTTCGAGGGGCAAGTGACGCCTCAGTAACTTTGGTTTCATTATCCCGAGACATTTGGATTCCTGAAATTCGGGCAAAACTTAATAGTACTTATTACTGGGGAAACCAGAAAAAGCCTCCGGTCCAAGGACCATCCGGTCCGGAGGAAGGAGGGGGGTTGATTTTATCTAGTGCCACGGTTGAAAAAATTGTCGGCGCTCCAGTTCATTATGGAGTGGTAGTAGATTTTTCCGGCTTTAAAAGAATAATCGACGAACTTGGGGGGATAGAAGTTGAGGTCAAGCGAAGTTTTGTTGACAGTAAATATCCTATTCCCGGGCGTGAAGACGATGAGTGCGATGGAAACGACCCGGAATTTTTATGTAGATACGAAACTATTAGTTTTGAGACTGGCAGGCAATTGATGGATGGAGAGACAGCTCTTAAATACGCTCGGTCAAGAAATGCAGAAGGCGATGAAGGAACCGACTTTGCCCGGGCGGAAAGACAGCAAAAGGTGATAGAAGCGGTTAGGGAAACAGCTCTTGGCCGAGCGGTTTTACTTAAACCCAGGAAAATTTTAAATGTCTTGAGAGTTGCCCAGGAATCGGTTGAGACAGATATCGATACCCGTGCATTTGCAATTTTGGCAAGAAGAATTCTTGATGCCCGCGATAATGTAGTTTCAAAAGTACTGCCCGAGCAATTCTTAATAAATCCGCCGATTTCCAGGCGCTACGACAATCAGTATGTTTTTATCCCCAAAGACGATACTTGGACAGAGGTACAAAAGTGGGTCAAGTGTGTTTTGGAAAATAACGGCGAGTGTGATTAATTTCTGTTTACCTGGTAAATTTTAGTCGCTCCGGAAGAGAAGACTTGGGTACCGAGAGTGTTGAACTTTTCTTCATTAATATTGGGGTATTTTTGCATTTCAAGAGTGCCGACAATGACATATTTAACTTCGTATTTATCAAGTAAGTTTATAGTTATATTTAAATCGCTTGAGGTGTAAATCTCATTGATATCACCAACTCTTTCTTGAGGAAAACTTGCGCTGCCTCGCCAAAGCCATTCATGAACAAACCATCCGGATACAGTAGGAAGACCGGAGTATGAGGAGATAATGTTAAAATCGGTGTAACTATCGCCGGGTGCTTCTAGGATTACCGGTTGTCCTTCCACGTTTTCTCTTAGCCATAAAAGAGCAGCGTACTCTGACGGGTATTTATCCAAAAGCCATTGTTCACCCGATAGACCCTTATAATTCCTAAGCTCTCCGTAGTAAGAGTTAATGGCAAAAGATGGATAAGCAAGGATAGAAGTAAAAACTAAAGCGAAAAATATTAATACTAGTATTCTCTGCCACTTTTTTGCTATCAGCGTAAGACTTCTAACCGCAATATAGCCTGCCGATAAATAAAACATAACGTAAGCCTGGTAGGTAAGCTTAAACATAGTGTTTGCCCGCTGATGAGAAGCAATATAAATGTCTTTAACAAAGACAATTTCAGGGATAACAACCAGTATCCAAGAAGATATTAATAAAGAGATAACAAAGAGGTCGGATTTTTTCAAACGAGACCGGAATTTATATAAAAGAACTGAAAATAATGAAGTTAGTAAAGCCGGAAAACCCCAAAGCACTCCCAGTTGCCAAATGGGACTTCGGTTTTGAGTAAACCTTATGCCTTCCGCAAGAGAGGGAAAATTGAGAATAAAGGGTAGGGATGTCAGAAGCCCGATGACAACAATTATTACTAATGGCCAGCCGGTAGACCAGATGATTTTTAAGCCAAGCTTTTTTCTTAAATTAAAAAGTAAAAATGCCGTGCCGGTTACCAAAAGATAGTTTCCAAAATCCCAGGTATTGGTCATAAACATAACTCCCAAAACAAACCCAAGCGGAAGGAGTCCTATTAATTGCCGAATGTCTTTATCATCCTTTTTGCTTAAGAAATTGAAAATTAGGGCGATATATACAAGTACGAACGGAAAATTGATTAGGTGGGCATGAAGGTCGGATACGACAAATGAGTAAATAGGAAATTCATGAATAGTCTTGTCATTGGTTTCCGGGTGATAACCGATAAAACGCGTTGCGTCTGGATACCAGTATTTGTCCGGTCCGTTTTTGAAAAGATAGATAGGGGCATGGAAACTCCCGGCGAATGTTAGTAGAATTGCCGATATCAACCCGGCAGCAAATGCTACCCTAGTATCAATTTTTAAATTTATCCTTTTAATTAAACTGGCGCTAATGGTGAATGCCCCGGTTAAAGTTAAGCCCAAAATCGTTGCCAGCATTAGGTTGTAAGTAATGTACGAGGGGATGTTTGAGAGTTTTGTTGCCACTGCCACAAAAAGATGACCAAACCAATAATAATTAATGGGTAATCCGGCGAACCACATATCGGCAGGCGGTAGATATTGGGTATTGAGAATTGAGTTTATAAACCCAAAATCCATGAATTTCTCAAGACCGCTAATATCGGGATGATAGCTTCTGATTAAGGACCAAAAAAGAAGACCTACTGTAAATAATATTTCTTGGGCGATTAGTATTCTTATTTTTTTACGAACTAGCGAGTATATCTTTCTTTTGTATTTTAAAAAGATTCCTAAATTGACCAAAGCATATAAAAACACCACCGCGTATAAAGTTACCTGTGTTAAGGGAAGGAGCTTTAATATATTTACTAAAAATACTAAGTAAACGATTATCAGGAGACCAATTGTTTTTGCAAGTCCGTAACCGATATCAACAAAGCGCCTAAAAATTAAAAAGCATAAGGGCAGGCTGATTAAACCCAGTGCAAAAAACAAAAACCACCAGGTAAAAATGTAAACAATATCGCTAGTCATCGCACTTAAGTATTATACGGAGATCCAAGTCATCCAGTATTGGTAGTATTTAAAATCCAAGTAGGATATAAGTAGTGAGGCCGTAATCATTAATATTAAAAACACCTTGCTTTTGTCGCTTTTTTTGTAAAGCTCAAAAAGTGCCAACGAAGAAAAAAGATATATTACAGGTAGCATAATCAAACCCCTGGCTCCGTTCGGTGGATAGACGGTTAAAATTTGGCCAAAAACAATTCCCAAAAAAAGAACGATATGCCAGTGGTAGTTTTTTTTCAGTTTATAAAAAGAAATGACAAGGCCTGCCCAGAATGTAAATCGGACCAAGTTATTAACCGGAGGCACTTTAAGGGGAAGATACCTTGGATTTTCCTCTCCTCCTCCGTCAACCGCCGATAGTAATATCCACGACGTGAACGAAGTTAAGACTTGATATTTATATATATCGGTAAATTTAGTGAAGCCATGATAGGGCATGTTAACGTTTTTTACCGAAACAACCCTGCTTCTTAAATTATATTTATCCAAATTTTTGGAAATTTTTAATATCCAAGGGCCGGTTGTTATTAGAAAGACAATTCCAAAAAGACTTAAAAAAAAGAAAGCTTTTTTCGCTGAAGTTTTATTAAGCTTTAAAGAAATAAACAAATAGCTTACAGAAGCTATGATATAAATGATTCCTCCCCGGTAACTGTAAAAGATTATTCCGGCAAGCACGCCCGCCAAGGCTATTAAGTAAGGATTGGTACGTTTAAGCGCAGCTTGGGTAGTCCAAAAAAGATAAAGACCGAAACATATAACAAAAATTATATTTATCCACCCCACCCTGGAAAATTGAAGGTAATAATAACTAAAAGAAAATAGCAAAGTAGAAATAGCGGCGATTTCATTATTCGTTTGCGCTCTCACAAGGTAAAAGAAAGGGATGAGAGCCAATAGACTAAAAATAACCGACGTTAGTCTGAGTGCAAGAAAACTGCTTTGAGTACCAAGTATGGAAGAGAGTGCCAAGGTTGGTGTATATACAAGATGAGTTTTGCTAAAGTCCCAATGAAAAGCAGTTATGTTAAAGTCCCCGGTTTCAAGAATTTTTTCAATCTCTCTTAAATTAGCAGGCTCATCTACTATTATAGGAGGACTTTTTTTTAGGTTCCAAAGTCTGGGATAAAGAGAAAAAAGAAGAATTGCTAAAAGATAAAGAACAGCAGTCTTCTTTTTATTTTTAAGAACTCTGGAAAGTCTTAGTTTCATATTTCAATTTTCGCAATTAGCAATAGTTTCAAAAATGTAAAAATTATTTTTTTGTTCTGAATATGCACTTTCGAAATTATCCAGGAAGAACCCAACATTGATAGTTGGTAAATCCGGATTGTCAATTGTTTCTTCAACGGTAAAATACTCAATATTATTATCTTTTAATAAACTGCAAAACGTTTCCCTATCGTTTTCGGTATAGATTTGATGAAATAGTTTCCCTCTCTTGTTCGTGTCATATCCAGCAGACCACGAGAAATAGGGCCATCCTAAAAATATCTTTCGCCCGGCAACAGATGCTGGGTGATACAGAAAGCCAGAATTTAAAAAAACAGCATCTTTGGGGGTATTTTCCACGATGTAGGTGACTCGTGGGTCATTGGGGTAATCTTTAAGTTCGATATAGCCATCGTTGAATATAGGAAAAATATCTATTATCCCCGATAGCGTTAAAAAGAGTAAAAGAATTGAGACGATTATTTTTGCATAAATTTTTTTTCTCCAAAGCTGAACAAGGGAGAAGGATACAAATAGATTCGCCCCTATTACAAAAAGGTTAAAAAATTTGTGATTGGCCGATATTTCTACCGAAAGCTGAAAAAGATTGCCTACTAAAAAAAGAACGAGAAAAGGGAAAGCTACTTTTCTTTGTTTTTTAATGGCATAGTAAAAACCCAGCGGAAAAAGTAAAACTAGCAATCCTAAGTTAAATACCCAATATTTTGTGAAGCTACGTGTGGTCAAATTTTCAACTAGATAACCGGGATTAATAAGGGGTGTATTAATTTGCGATGCCCCCATGTAGACAATTTGCGGAAGAGAAATTGCAAGAGCGGTTAAGCCGATTATTGCCAAGCGCTTTCTAAGCTTTGGGTAAATTGCAAAAAAGGTTATTAAGGTAATTCCCATCATTCCAAAAACGGCAAGGTGAACAAAAGGAAACATACCTATAAAAATTCCCATTAATAACGATTTTGAAAGCGTGAGTTTTTTAGGAGATTGAGAGAACTTGTATATAAAAAGGATTAGCACTAAAAAAACAGCGTACGCTAGAGCCAAATGCCTTTGGTTGGTAAAAATATTTAAACTCCAAAAAGCGGAAACAAGATTCCCGTCATAAGGGCCGAAAGATGAAAATTCTGTATTTTTTAAGATTATCATCAGGCTATCGGCGCTTAAAGGATTTTTCTTGAAAAATTCTACAAAAGCGAAAGAGCCGTTGAATAAAAACAAGACAACAGACAATAGTCCCACCTTCTTGCTTTTAAATACTGTTTTGCCCAGATAATAAATACAAGTTAGAAGCGCAAAAAACGCTAAAGAACTCAAGATGTTTAATCCCCAGACAAGGTGAATCCCCAGCTTTTCCAAGATTCCGACAAGAGCAAAAAATACAAAGTGATATCTGATTGGCATTCCGGCAAAAATCGGGTATTCGGGCGGAAAGTTTGCTCCGAATGAAAATGACCGGATTAATGGGATAGTGGCAGCAAAGTCGCTCCATGCTTTTGTGGCAACGGAAATATTTCCATCCGCCGTTAAGTTTAAGGTTTTCCACATTAAGACAGCGGAAAAAAGAAAGAAGATAGATAAGATTACAACCTCAAATCTTTTGCGCTTCATGCCAGTCAAATTATACTTCGTATAACACTAGCGTATAACAAGCATGATGGATTTTTCAGCCAAAGACTACAAGGCAAGCGCCAAAGAAAGGAAGATAAGCAAAAATCCCAGTGCTCCTGTAAGGATAGTAGGGATGGATATACCGGCATCCGGAAGCTGGTCAGTTTGAGTTGGCATAGGGGTGGAAGTGACCACGCTTGTCGGAGTCGGAGTATCTGTCGTTTCCGGCTGTGTCGGCGTGGATGTAGAAGTCGGAGTAGAAGAAGGGCCTCCTCTGGGTGGTTCGGTAGGCGTTGGTGTTGATCCTTCTGTTGGCGTTGTCGTTACGGGAACGGTGGGAGTTACCGTTTGAGTGACGGTAACAGAGGGCGTAGGAGTGGTAATAGTAAAAGCAAGCTCGCGACAGGCTTGGGGTGTTGGAGTTGGTTGGCCTCCAGCAGCCGGGACTGATTCC
>SDBU01000320.1_pt1 | contig 68086 bp, 65 predicted proteins | sample 2277071 | NCBI WGS metagenome assembly SDBU01 (sample SAMN10397929, study PRJNA504765) | marine sediment metagenome | isolation source: marine sediment core GS08_GC12, 126 cmbsf | place: Arctic Ocean: Gakkel Ridge, Loki's castle | collected 2008 | reverse complement strand
TCCATCCTGGAGGGATGGGAGGGCGAAGGTCGGATCCGGGTGGCCGATGTGGGCACGGGCAGCGGATGCATCGCCATCGCCCTGGCTGCCAACTCGCCCGCCGTCCACGTCTGGGCCCCCGACATTTCGCCCCAAGCGGTGGATATCGCCCGCCTCAACCTCGAATCGCACGGCCTGGGAGGCCGCGTGGACCTGCTCCTGGGTGACCTGCTTAACCCGGTGCCCAAGCCCATCCGCCTGATCGTGGCCAACCCGCCCTACGTGCGCAGGTCCGATCTAGAGGACTTGCAGGCCGAGATCCGCGACCATGAGCCCCATGTGGCGCTGGACGGCGGGCCCGACGGGACGGACGTGATCGCGCGGCTCCTCGCCCAGGCGCCCGCTTGGCTTGCGCCCGACGGCGCCATGCTGCTGGAGATCGGAGCCCTGCAAGGGGAGGCCATCTCCGAACTGGCCCGCAAGTGCTTCCCAGCCGCCCGCGTCTCGGTCATCCCCGACTACGCAGACCTCGACCGGATAGTCGAGATTCAGTGCGCCAATGATTGAGCTCCTGGCCCTCGACCTGGATGGCACCATCATGGGCGACGATGGAGTCATCTCCCTCCGCAACCGCCAAGCCCTGGCAGCCGCCCAGGCGCGCGGAGTCGAGGTGACCCTGGCCACGGGCCGCATGTTTCAGGCCACGCTGCCCTTCGCTTGGGAGCTGAGAATCGCCGCACCTTTGATCTGCTATCAGGGAAGCATGGTGCGGTCCCCCTCCGGAGATCCGCCCCTCGTCCACCGGACGGTGCCGCTGGACCTGGCTCATCGCGTCGTAGAATGGGCCAGGGAGCGAGGCCTGGCGGTCAGCGCCTACGTGGACGACGAGCTGTACACGGATCGCGTCACCCCGGACACCCTATACGATGCCCAGCTCAGCCAGGTGGAACTCCACAGCGTGGACGACCTGCTCGCCCTGCTGGCGACCGAGCCCACCAAGCTGGCCATCGTCACCGACGGAACCGGAACCGACCAGATCGCCCTCGACTTGGCAAGGGCGATAGGCGATCGATTACGGGTGGTGAAGACCCACCCCCGCTTCGTGGAAGCCACCCACCCCCAGGTCTCCAAGGGCTGGGCCCTGGCCCAACTGGCCCACTGGATAGGTGTGCCTCAGGAGAACGTCATGGCGGCAGGAGACAACGATAACGACGCGGAGATGCTCGCCTGGGCCAGATTGGGGGTGGCCATGGGGAACGCCAGCCCCCGCGCGCGGGAGGCCGCCGATCACCTGGCGCCCCGCTGGGAAGAGGACGGCCTGGCCTGGGCTGTGGAGAGGTTCATCCTCAAGTGAAGATGAGGCGGATCTCCACCCGGGATCCCGATTGGCTGGAGCAGGCAGCAGCGACACTAGCCCGGGGCGGAACGGTGGCCTTCCCCACCGACACGGTGTACGGAGTGGGCTGCCACGCCTTTCAGCCCGTCGCCATCCAGCAGCTCTACGCCGCCAAGGGGCGCCCCAGAGACAAGGCCATTCCCCTCCTCCTCGCGGACCCCAGGGACCTTCCGTCGGTGGCGAGGCACGTGCCGGACGAGGCGATGGCGCTTGCCCGCCGTTTCTGGCCGGGCGGGTTGACCCTGGTACTGCCCCGATCGGACCACCTCCCCGCGATTCTGACCGGGGACCAAGATTCGGTGGCGGTGCGGGTGCCCGATCACCGGATACCGCTGTCCATCATCAGGAAGCTGAGCGCTCCGCTGGCGGCTTCGAGCGCCAATCGCTCCGGCAACCCGGCGCTCACCAAGGCCGGAGATGTAGAACGGGAACTGAGAGACAGGATCGACCTGCTCATCGACGGAGGAGCCTGCCCCGGCGGAATCGCTTCCACGGTGCTGGATCTGACCTCCCATCGGCCCGCCATCCTCCGAGAGGGCGCGATCAGCCGCGAGGCGCTGGAGGAAACCCTGGGGATATCGCTGCTCTAGAGCGCCGAGGCGATGATGAAGACAGGCGCCCCACATAATAAACGAGGAGCCAGGCATAGCCTAGCTCCTGCGGGAATCGATACATCTCTCCTGAAGGCTAGCCACCGAACGACCGCCAATCCGCGCCCCGACGACAACGCAACCCGACGGGGCATCTGGGAATCGACGCTCTTCCTGCCCCGAGATTAGCTCTCGGAGGCCTCCTTCTCCTCTTCCTTGGCCGCCTCAGCCTTAGCGGGCTCTGGTTTCGCTTCCTTTTCCTCGACCGCCTCAGCCTTAGCAGGCTCTGGTTTCGCTTCCTCTTCCTCCTCGTCCTCGGAGCGGACGGATGAGCGGAACTCCTTGATGCCCTTGCCTAGCGCGCCGCCGATGTCGGTCAACCTGCTAGCGCCAAAGATCAAGATCACGATCACCAGGATGATGATCAACTCTGGCATTCCGATCCCACGTAGCATTTGGCCTTTCCTCCCGAGATACTTTTATCGCTCGCGAATCACCTCTCACGAGACGGCATCTCACTCCCATCGGGATTATAGCACGAACATGTCCAGAAAACAAGGGGGCTTGGGCAGGCCCCAGGAGCGTGCTACAATGACGGGGGATTCCGATGTGGGCAGCCCTATGCGGCCACCCCATTTCCAATAGCTCTCCATGGAAAATCATGGCATCCAGCGACGACCTGCCAGAGGCGACCGACCGATCACCAGCGCGATTGAATCCCTTCGCCCGAAGGGATCGCTTCATCCTGGCGCTGGCAGCCGTCGTTGCCCTGAGCGTCGCCCTGCGACTCTATGCCCTGATATACACCGATTTCATGGTCGACGCCGACGAGGCGCTGGTGGGGCTCCAGGCGTTGGCCATCCTCCGAGGGGAGCGACCGCTCTTCTACCCGGGGCAGAGCTACGGCGGGAGCTTCGAATCCTACCTGGTGGCCTTCGTCCTCTGGGCAGGCGGGACCTCTCCCCCCACCCTGAAGATCGTTCCCCTGATCTTCTCCCTGGCCGCCATCCCGGTGGCGGGCCAGCTAGGACGGCTGGCCTACGACGAGAGAGTGGGAGTGTTGAGCGCCCTGCTGATGGCGCTGGCGCCGCTCACGCCCCTGATCGTCGGGCTGAAGGCCTACGGGGGTTACGCCGAGATCCCGGTGTTGGGAGGGCTGGCCCTCATCCTCCTGATCCAACTGACCGAGGGCCGACACAAAAACCCACCGCTGCGGGCTCTGATCCTGGGGCTTCTCTGCAGCTTCGGGCTGTGGGTGAACCTGCAATTCGCCTACTATCTGCTCGCCGTGGGACTGGTGCTGATCCTGCGACGGCGGGCGGTGCGCCCCGGCGGGCTGGCCGCCTTCTCCGTGGGATTGATCCCCGGCTTGCTCATTCTGCTCGGGGGAAGCCTCCTCCCATCCTCGCCCAGGGCGCCCATGGACGTCGTGCCAGCGGGCCGGTTCTGGCCGGCCTTGGGCGATTCCTTGCGCCACCTGGGAACCGATGCCCTGCCCGCGCTGTGGGGGGCGAGGCCCATGAAGGGGCCCGCCTCTCCCGGGTGGACGTGGCTCGCGGCGCCCATCTACCTCGTCGGCGTGGGAGTGGAGGCCGCCGGGGCCATCCGGCGCGCCCGCAGGGGGGAGCGAGTCCGATCCTTGCCGCTTCTGGCCGTGCTCCTCGTCGGCACCCCAGTTTTCGTCACAGCCGCCCTCACCAACGGCAACTACGCCGCCATCATCCCCGATTCAGGCCTCCTGGTTCGCTACATCGTCCCTCTCTACCTACCCTTGGCCATCCTCGTGGCCGCCTTCCTCTGCCAGCTCTGGTCGCGGAGCCGGCTCGCGTCCTCGGTTGCACTCATCCTGGTGCTGGCCGTCCACCTGGGGAGCATCACAGGAGCCGACCTGGTGGCTCAGAGCCGCTCCCCCTACGTGAACGTGCCCCTGCCCGCCTCCAACGATGAGCTGATCGACTTCCTGGAACAGGAAGATATCCGCCACGTCTACGCATTCCACTGGATCGGATACAAGCTGATCTTCGAGACCGGGGAGCGGGTGATGGCCAGCGACTGCCTGGATCGGCTGTATCGGGCGGACCGCATCCCCGCCTATTCCAGGGTGGTCGATGAAGCGACGAGCCCTGCCTACATCCTGTTCAACCCCCGCTGGGACCGGACGCCGCCCCTGGAGCGCCGGTTGAATCGCCTGGGCGCAAGCTACGACAAGAAGGTCCTGGCCGACTTCCTGGTGTATCACCGCCTGTCGCCCCCGCCCGATCCGGGCGAGGTGGTCGACACCCTCGTCTGGCCCTACTGGTAGGGGACGGACGCTCCCAACAGAATCGGCTATCCTATAATCACTCAATACGCATTGCTCCACAATCAGGTTCCCCTCTCTCCACGAGTGGCGAGAAGGCTCGTTTTGAGGTAAAATAAGAAACAGAGGCAAGAGCGTATTGGGCATCATCGATTCGGTTTCCAACGGATACGCCGTCGTCAACCGGCGCTTCGAGATCCTGCTGATCCCCGTGATCCTAGATCTCTATTTGTGGTTGGGCCCCAGGCTGTCGGTGGCGGGCCTGATCCGCAAGGCCGCGAACGGGCTGGTCCCCCCGCCCGAGTTGGGGGCGGAGTACCAGGAGGCCATCCAGGAGGCGCAGGCGGTGCTGGTGGAGGCGGGCGACGGTTTCAACCTCTTCTCGGTCATAGTTCCCAGCTTTCTGGGAGTTCCCAGCTTGATAGCGGGAGGCGAGGCGGACCTCATGTCCCTTCTCGGCATCTCGCGGCAGGTCATCGAGATCCAAAGCGTGTGGGCCCTGGCGGCGATCGTCATCGCTCTGCTCCTGTTCGGGACCCTGTTGGGGGCCGCCTTCCTGGCGATTATGGCCACCCAGGTGCGCCACGAGGAGCGGCTGACCGCCAACCTGCCTTCGCGAATCGGGAAGCTGTGGTTAAGGCTGATATCGCTGGGCGCCTTGCTGTTCGCACTGGCCGTCGTGCTGGCGGTTCCCGGCAGCCTCATACTGGGGATCGCGGTTCTGATCAACCCGACCCTGGGCTCCATGCTGATGGGGATGGCATGGATCGTCGTCTTCTGGTTCGCGATCTACCTGATCTTCCTGATCCAGTCGCTGGTCATAAACGAGGTGGGGCTTCGCAAGGCCATCTACATCAGCATCAGCGTGCTGCGCCGCAACCTGTGGCCGGCCCTGGGGCTGATCCTCGTGATCCAGCTCGTAGGCATGGGCATGCCCATAGTGTGGCGCTACTTAACCCAGTACCCGTGGGGAACCCCGCTGGGGATCCTGGGCAACGCCTACATAGGGAGCGGCCTGGCGGCGGCCCTGCTGATCTTCTATCGCGACAGATTCAGCCAGTGGATGTCTCAGACCGAACACGACGAGGAAGCGAGGGCTTAGGAATGGATCGATCGAGTCACTACGACGCCTCGGATATCCAGGTCCTGGAGGGCATGGAGGCCGTGCGCAAGCGCCCCGGCATGTACATCGGCAGCACCGACGCGCGGGGGCTTCACCACCTGATCTTCGAGGTGGTGGACAATTCCATCGACGAGGCCCTGGCCGGGTTCTGCTCCCGCATCGAGGTGACCATTCATCCTGACGCGTCGGTGACCGTCCGCGACAACGGCCGTGGCATCCCGACGGCCATCCACAAGGGGACGGGAAAGTCGGCCCTGGAAGTGGTGCACACCATACTCCATTCGGGAGCCAAGTTCGGGGGCGGCGGCTACAAAGTGGCCAGCGGCCTCCACGGCGTCGGCGTATCGGCGGTCAACGCCCTGTCGGGGTGGCTCGACGTCAGCGTGCATCGGGGCGGCAAGATCCACCACCAGAGGTACGAGCGCGGGGTGCCCGTCACCCCGGTCGAGGTGGTGGGCAAGACCAAGGAGACCGGGACCCTCACCACCTTCATGCCCGACGCCCAGATCTTCAATGACTTCAACTACCGCTTCGAATCCCTGGTACAACGGTTCCGCGAGATGGCCTTCCTCACCGACAAGCTGGAGATCGCCTTCCTGGACGAGCGAACCGGCAGGGAGCGGAACTACTACTTCGAGGGCGGCATCGCCTCCTTCGTGCGCTACCTCAATCGAGGCCGCAAGGTGCTCCACCAGCCCATCTCCGCCCGGCGAGAGGTGGAGGGCAGCGTGGTGGAGGTGGCCATCCAGTACAACGACGGCTTCACCGAGTCCACCTTCTCATTCGCCAACAACGTCAACACCATCGACGGCGGCACCCATCTGACCGGCTTCCGCTCCGCCCTCACCCGGACCCTGAACGACTACGGGCGCAAGGCCAACATCCTCAAGGACAACGAGGGGAACCTGACCGGCGACGACGTGCGCGAGGGGCTGACCGCGATCATCAGCGTGAAGCTGACCGATCCCCAGTTCGAGAGCCAGACCAAGGGCAAGCTGGGCAACGCGGAGATCAAGGGGCAGGTGGAATCGGTGGTATCCGAGGCCCTGAACGGCTTCTTCGAGGAGCACCCCAGGGAATCCAAGGCCATCGTGGAGAAGGCCCTCACCGCGTCGCGCGCCCGAGAGGCGGCTCGCAAGGCGAAGGACCTGGTCATCCGCAAGTCGGCCCTGGAGAGCATGACATTGCCGGGCAAGCTGGCCGACTGCTCCGAGCGGGACCCCGCCCACAGCGAGATCTACCTGGTGGAGGGCGACTCCGCCGGCGGCTCGGCCAAGCAGGGCCGCGACCGGCGCTTCCAGGCCATCCTGCCGCTGCGGGGCAAGATCCTCAACGTGGAGAAGGCACGGATCGACAAGATCCTCAACAACAAGGAGATCGGCACCCTGATCACCGCCCTGGGCACGGGCGTGGGAGAGGGCTTCGACCTGAGCCACCTGCGCTATCATCGGGTGATCATCATGACCGACGCCGACGTGGACGGCGCGCACATCCGCACCCTTCTGCTGACCTTCTTCTTCCGCCACATGGAGCCGCTCATCTCCAACGGCCACCTGTTCATCGCCCAGCCGCCCCTCTATCGCATCAAGATCGGCAGGGGCGAGCCCCGGTATGCCTACTCCGAGGCGGAGAAAGAAAAGATGCTGAAGAAGAGGGATGGGAAGAAGGTGGAGATGCAGCGGTACAAGGGCCTGGGGGAGATGAACCCCGACCAGCTCTGGGAGACCACCATGGACCCCGAAATCCGTACGGTCCTCCAGGTGACGGTGGAGGACATCATGGAGGCCGACCGCACCTTCGACATGCTCATGGGCCCCACCGTGCCCCCGCGAACCCGCTTCATCCAGACCCATGCCAGCCAGGTGAGGAATCTGGACGTATAGCGAAGGCGAACTTAGGAATGGTCGGAACGCACTGGAAAGTCGTCGCCCTGTTGCTCGCGGTCCTGATCCTGGCGGCGGCCTGCGGATCGTCAGGCGAGGTCAGCGTCGGCGCCAGCGCCAGCGGGGGGCAGGCCGAGCTTGAGCAAGGCCAGATGCTGGTGGTCACGCTTGAATCCAACCCCAGCACCGGCTTCCGGTGGGAGGTGGCCGACCTCGACCAGTCGATCCTGCAGCAGGTGGGAGAGGCGGAGTTCGAGGTGGCCGACGACAGGGACCCTCCGCCCCCAGGCGCAGGCGGGCACGAGATCTTCCGCTTCCAGGCCGTAGGCGCAGGCCAGACTACTCTACAGATGGTCTACCATCGACCGTGGGAGGAGGGTGTAGAGCCGTTAGAGACCTTCTCCCTTCAGGTGGTGGTACAGTGACCCGATGGGACGGAGACTCGCGGAAGTCCGACATGCTCATAGGCCCCACCGTGCCCCCGCGGATGCGCCCCATCCAGACTCGCGCCAGCCAGGTGTGCAACCAAGACGTGTAGCGCTTGCTGCACATGCCTGACATCTTGATTGTTGACTGCCCGCGGTAGGCTGTCAGATGCAGAACACCTCAACTGTTCTACCTTAGCATGGCGAAGTCGTGAGGAGTAGGCGGCAATGGAGATGTGCAAGATCATCGGCTGTGCCACTCGACGAGCAATGCAGATGATTAGATCCCGCCATGGTCTTACCCAGGAGTCTCTTGAAAAAAAGGTGTGTGATCAACTCCTTTGTTTAAAAACTGCATATTTCGACGATTCTATTGACCCCGACTATACATCAGATTTCGCTAGAGTCGGCTACCTATTCAGATATGTTCTTACTAGGGCGCACATCATGAAGTACGCACTTAAAGAAATGGAAGAACTCTCGAGAGTGATTCAGGGAGATGGCGGTAGTGGGACCTGCAAGATATGCTGTCTGGGAGGCGGACCAGGTTCCGAGATCCTAGGAATTGCCAAATTCATAGAAGATCTAAGTCTCCCGAATACGATCCATCTGGAGATAGTATCTCTAGATAAGATTGAGGCGTGGAAAAACGAATTCAAGATCATCTGCGCTGAAATAGAGTCGGACTACCGCGAGCGCTATGGTAGTAGTCAAACGAAGTGGCCAGTCACACTCCGGTTCGCATGCCATTCGATCGACCTCCTAAATGTCACAGACTGCGATGATTTGCAGGGAATCCCTCAACAGGACATTTTTATCATAAGCTATCTAATCTCCGAACTATGGTGCGGAAATGGAAGCAGGAGGGACTGTTTCCATCGATCCTTCAAGAAAATTGTGGACTGCCTATCTTGCGGCTCATACTTTCTGTTCATCGACCGAACAGAGCCCAAGGAATTGCAGGAATACATCAAGCAGCTGATTAGAGACAGCGGGCTTAAACAAGTAACCCATAAGTCCAAAGTCGATGGCCGCTGGGACTCTAACGAAAGCAAGGACCTCCATCTCTCTGACCTGGTGAAGGCATTTGGTAAACCTCACATGAAGTGGTCAGCATTCTTTGTGCTTGCGAAGAAACTAATCCCGTTCTAGAAGCAGAGTGATAGGATCATGATCATAAGTGCTAGTCGCCGTACAGATATTCCAGCCCTTTACTCCGAGTGGTTCATCAATCGGATTCGAGCTGGCTTCTGCACAGTCCCAAACCCATTCAATCGCAAGCAGGTTTCTCGTGTTCCTCTTGGACCCCGCGACATCGACGTCATCGTCTTCTGGACCCGATATCCTCGCCCACTCTTTCAGCATCTTCCGGAACTAGACGATCGTGGATATCGCTACTATTTTCAGTACACCCTGATGGACAATCCACGGGCTCTTGACCAGAAAGTGCCATCCCACCGAGTAAGCGTCGAGACTTTTAGGGAGCTAGCTGACCAAATCGGTCCAGAGAGGATGATCTGGAGATACGACCCTATTGTTTTCAGCAATCTGACCAGCGCCAGCTTTCATCAAGAGACCTACGAACGAATCGCCTCTGAGTTATGCGGCTACACCCATCGTTCAATCATCAGCATAGTGGACATGTACTCAAAGACCCAGCGTCGTGCCGCGAAGTTGAAAGCGGAAGGTGTCGAGATCACGCCTTATAAAGGCACATCCAGTAAGCGATTCGATCAACTCATGGCTGGCTTGGTCCACTCTGCCAGAGAGAACAAAATGGAAATCTTCAGTTGCGCCGAGGACTTGCCACTGGAACAATACGGTATCCGTCCAGGCAAGTGTGTAGATGACGAGCTGATTTCACGTATATTCGGGATAGCGGTTACTACCACCAAGGACTCACGCCAAAGAGAAGTCTGTCACTGCGTCCTGAGTAAAGACATCGGCATGTACGACACCTGCCTCTTCGGTTGTCAGTACTGCTATGCCGTCAACAGCTTCAAAAGAGCCAGACTGAATTACCAGAAGCATGATCCCAAGTCGCCCTCACTTGTAGGCTGGTATGACCTACCCGCGGATCGCGAGGTGAGCCAGCAACCCCGGCTCTGGCAGGATTAGTTTTGACCTAGACAGCGAAGCTAGAAGACTCTTCTCCTTCCCATACACACCGCCTCCATTACGGCGGCGACTGGCGGAAGCTCTAACCCTTCAACCAGGGTGTCGCTGAAGGCTGTGATCTCTCCAACGCTCCTTGTTAAGTTTGAGTTATCCCTTGAACCGCGTACAATTGACCCAACCTAACAGAAAGTACGGTTAGCACAAGCAACCGTCACCTTGAGAGCATCATCAGGGATTCATTCATAAACCCGCCACACAAGCTGGAGGAGACAGTATGAACACCAGAAAGAGCCTCGTGAACCAGTGGTACGGCGTTGGCCTATTGCTCATGCTGCTTCTCTCACTGCCGCTCGCAAGCTGCGCCACTCCGCCCGCCGTGGAGCCGCCCACGGCCGCTCCCACGTCGGAGCCAGAGGTGGCTACACCCAGTCCGCTTCCACCCACACCCAGTCCTACGACCGAAAGCGTCTCGCCTCCCACCCTGGAAGAACTCAAGAACGCCGAGTACGAATCGGAATGGACCCAGGATGGCACGGCGCCATTGGCCGACGGCGAGTATCGAGAGCCGGCCGCTCCCGGCTCGGCCACCGAGACCGCGGTGATGCTTACCGACCACATCGCTTTCGGCGAGCTTGATGGGGGGCCAGCGGCAGCGGTGGTGCTGGTTACCGACCCCGGCGGCAGCGGCACCTTCTACGACCTGGCCGTGGTGGTCAACCAGGACGGCCAGCCGGTCCACGTTGCCACCCAGAACCTGGGGGACCGGGTCAAGATCGACTCCCTGTCCATCGAGAACGATGAGATCGTCGTGGACATGATCGCACACGGTCCTGACGATCCCCTGTGTTGCCCCACCCAGGAGGTGACCAAAACGTATCGGTTGAGTGGAGATGCGCTGGTTGACGCCCAGCCTGAGGAAGCGTCCGTCGGCTTGACGGAAGAAGCCCTCAGAAACGCGCAGTATCAGGTCGACGAAGCCAACGTTGAGGGCGGCATGATTGAACTGGCGGATGGAGGGTACGAGGGAGAGCCCTACGTGGAGGGTGGGGCTTCACGACCGCTCTACTTCCTGAGCGACGTCTATGCATTTGGCGATTTGAATGACGACGGTGTGGCGGATGCAGCGGTCGTTCTGATCGGCACCTTCGGCGGAAGCGGTTCGTTCTATCAGTTGAAAGCTGTGATCGACGAAGGAGGATCTCCCGTCCACGTCGCCAGCGCTCCCCTCGGAGACCGCGTCGAACTGCAGTCGCTGGACATCGAGGATGGCCAGATCGTCGTGGACATGGTAATCCAAGGCCCCGACGACCCCCTGTGCTGCCCCACCCAGCAGGTCCTTCGGCGGTACGCGCTGGAAGGCGATCAGTTGGTGCTAACCTCAGACCAGGTCATCGAAGCCGCGGCAGCGGATTCGGAAATCGTGGGTGTGATCTGGATTTGGCAAAGGTTCATGGACCAGGCCGAGAAGAACGACATCATCGTCACCTATCCGCCCGCTTACCGGTTGCAGCTTCTGCCCGATGGACAGTTCGCTTTCCAAGCGGACTGCAACGCGGGCAGCGGCACCTACACCCTGGATGGCAGCAGCATCACTTTCCAGCTCGGCGCCACCACCCTGGCCGAGTGCGGCCCCACCTCGCTATACGATGAATACCTTGAGCTTCTGGGTCAGGTTGCCACCTACATCCAAGAAGGCGATAAGCTGATCCTCAACCTATGGGCCGACGGCGGCGACATGAACTTCAGCAAAGTGCACGCCGTTACCGGCCAGGTGATGGGGCCGGAAGACTATGTTCTCCCTGATGGGGCGCAGTTGGAAGTGAAGGTGAGCGATGTATCCGTGGCAGACGCGGAGTCCACGCAGGTCGGTGGGCAGACCATCTTCGATGTGAAACGATTCCCCCTGGACTTTGAAGCCACCTACGACCCTCAGGCCATCGACCCCGGACACATCTATGCTCTCCGGGTCATCATCAGAGACCAACAGGGCAGATTACTCTACATCAATTCCCAGGCGGATCTCGTGCTCACGGGGGGTTATCCGACTTACGATGTCCAGGTGGTCGTGGAGAAGGTCAACTGACAGCTTGTCTCGATGGTTAGCTTGGCGAAGAACGGGTCCCCGGTGGGCTTTTACAGGCGTTCGTTATGAGAACCCGCCTCATGGATCCTAGACTTCGATAGGAGGCCCGGCATGGCACAGGAAATCGTCACCCTGAGAGTCTCCGGCGACCGGCTCATGCAGTGCGCCGGCTGCGAGAACGCCTGCAAGGCAGCGCTCTCCAGGGTCCCCGGCGTCCTCACGGCGGACGCCAGCCACCAAACCCAGAACATCGACGTCGCCTACGACCCGGAAAAAGCGAGCATCGAGGACATGAAGGCCGTGCTCCTCAAGGCCGGCTATCAGGCCGACGCAGCGTAACCAGGCCGCAGGCGGGCGCGTCCCGCGAGGAGATCATCAACGCCATCCTGGTCAGCCTGCTCGCCGCCGGACACGTGGTCATCCAGTCCCTGCCCGCGGCCATAAGGTCCTACAACGCCAACCAGAGAGCCACTGAGAGAGCGGACGCTCCAAGAGCCAGGTACACGCGTGCGTCGCTCTATCTCTCAGTTAGTCGTTCTTCAGCTCTAGCGGCAGATAGATGTGATACCCATCGTAGACCACCACCGCCTGTCTGCACCAGAAGCCGGAGCAGAGTTTGGAGCTCCCCGCAGGACCCAGACCTACGATCGCCTGGCCGATGGTTCCGTCCAGTTCATAGATACTCGCTTCGGCGTGCCCGCCTCCTCCGGCCATCACCGATCGTTCCACGCACCCTCCCCCAGCAAAGGCTATCCCTGCCAGCGCTAGAAGGGCTATCGCTTGCAGCAGGAGGCCGGGTTTCCCAAGCGTAGAGACCTTTGCAGGCCTTTTCATTTCGCCTCCCCCTACCTCAATGTCACCAGCGCGGATATGACGCCTCGGCCTTCCTCCAACGGACTCAGCGCCTTCCCGATGACGGTGCCCGCCGGTGGATCAGCGCCAGCCCGCATCGCATGGCCCTGGGTGGACGAAGCCGCCAGCAGGTCGCCGGGTTGTATGGGTCCGTTCTCGGCGCTGGCCTTGACAGGCACGATGCCCATGATGGCCAGGGGGATCCGCTCCGGCTCCAATGGATTTCCATCCTCATCCAACTTGTTGCCGCCGACGAATCCTGGCTCGGTTGAGTAGACGCCCACCACAGTTGGCTCATAGGCTTCTGAGCTCCGAATCACCCAGCCCTCAGGCCCGACAACCAGAACGTCGCCAGGCATCAGGTCCCTCTCACCAGGCAGCATCATCTCCGCGAAGTCCGCTCCACCGGCAAAGACCCCACCAGCGCCGTAGTAGTTGCCGTCTATGTAGGAGTGGCCGTTGTTAGTTATATAGAAGACCCGATCATTAGCCGCGGGAAAGTTATTGTCCCAAGCCTCGATGGGGTTCCCCGCCTCGCTCTCGGCTCTGACCGCCGTCGCGGTGCTGGCAGCATAGAAGTATCCGCCGTAGCTCGAAGCGCTATAGCCCCGGACGCCGACGTCATACTGGCTTGTCCCTTGTACACCATAGCCGTAGCGGCTCTCCCCATAAACCCCAGCGTCGTTTGAGGCCCGGAAACCGGGGATAGTCTCACCACCAACCCCATAAACGCCCACTCCATAGGCGCTCTTGCCGTAGACACCTGGAGTGTACACGTTCTGCAGGATCTCGGTTGCACCACTGTACCCGTAGACGCCGATCCCGTTTTGGCTGGTGAAGTAGCCGCCGTAGCCTCGGGCGCTATTGGCCCCTTCGTCCTGGCCGTACACAGCAAACCCATCGTAAGTGTGGCTGTAGAGACCATTGCCTGAATTGCCCAAGATGCTCAGCCCGCTGCCAGTGGCGGAGTTGATCATCGCCCCCGGCTTCAGGCCCAGGGCGTAGGGCACGGGGAGGATCTCCCGGCAGTCAACCGGAGTTGCGCCTGCCCAGGTGGTTCCGTCCACCCCTACTCCCAGCCACAGCGCTTGCCCGAAGAAGGCGCCTGGAGGAACATCCAATTCCACGCTGAAAAGCCCGTGTCTTACCGGCACGACTTGGTGTATCTCAACGATCGCCACACTCGAGCAGACATCGGAGAACAACGCGAAGACCATATCGCGATCCCCATCCGCCGGCACACCGTCTTCTTTCAGCACCCCCTGGTAGCTGATCTTGCTGGCGAGGTTCGCCAGCGGCTCCACGCCCCCCTCGGCCTCCGGCCCTTGCGCCATGGCCAGGGTAACAACCAGGAGCATGCCCAGGATTCCCAGAGCCGTTCCCAGGGAAAACAACCATCTGCGCGAGATCCTCAGTCTCATCTCTCATCCTCCCTTCCACACTCCCGTCCATCCCGGTTTCCCACTATTCCCACTCCCCTCTCATTCACCCCTCCTGTTCCCCTCCCCATATCACCGCTTCCCTCCAGGCCCACTCCGCCTCCGAATCCCATCCCAACTCCCGGTAGAGCCCCGCCAGATAGCCATAGGCCGCGCCGTCGGTGGCATCCAGTTCCACCGCCCGCTTCAGCTCCGCCGCGCCCTCCTCCAATCGACCCTGCCTGGCCAGCACCATGCCCAGTGACGCGTGGTGGGTCGCCACATTGGGAGCCAGGTCCACCGCCCGCCGGTAGGCCGCCTCCGCCTGGAGGTGCCGACCACTCTCCAGCTCCCCCCACCGAGCGTACAACTCCCCCCACGCCGCCCAGATATAAGAGTTCTCCGGACTGAGCCGCGCGGCAGCGGCCAACTGAGCCTCGGCGGCGGCGAAATCGCCCCCCCGCAGGTGAAGCCACGACAACCGCCCGCGGTACTCCGGCTCGAGCGGCCACAGGCTCACCGCCTGCCGGCCTTGCGCCAATCGCTCCTGGAGAGACGATGGCTCCCGTTGCGCCCGCCAGCACGCGCAGTCCGCCAGCAGAGGGCGCACGCAAACGGCCCCCATAAGGGCCAGAATCGCGATCGCAGGCAACAAATATGGTAACAAGACTTTGGGTTTGGAGAAAGCGGAACCGCTCAGCTCGGATGAGTCCAATCCCCTTCCCGCTGCCGCGCCCACCCCCAGGATCAGCCAGAAAACCGTCGCGCTGGCCGTGAGATCGAAGCTGAATTGCATATCGACCAGATGCCCCAATACCGCGGCCGCCAGCGCCGCCCAGATCACCCTATCCCAGCGATCAACGGCGCCTCGAAGCCCGCGCCAGGCCGATCGCCCAAAGCCCAGAAGCAAGGCGGCGAAGGCAGCGATCCCCGCCAGCCCCGCGCTCATCCCCATGTCCAGCCACAGGTTGTGTGCACGATCCACCACCAGGCCCCTCCCCTGATAGTAGACCAATTGGGGAGGAAAGACGGAGGCGAAGGCCGTTTCCATCGTCTCCGGGCCGTAGCCGAGCCAGGGGCGGGTGGCCACCATCGGCAGCGTCGCCCTCCAGATGGTGAGTCGAGCGGCGGCCGAGCCCTCGTCGGTCCGGGCAAGGGCCGCGACCCGCTCCAGGCCGGGGAGACCGACCACGCTGAGAGAGGCCACCAGCCCCACGGCCAAGATCGCCGCCGCCACGACCAACAGCGCCAGCCGTCGGTCGCGGGTCGCCGCGGCCCAGGCCAGCCCGAAGGTCAGGGCAGCCACGCTCATGCCCATCCAGGCCCCTCGCGCCTGGGTCAGCGCCAGGCATGCCAACTGGGAGACCCCCAGCAGGAGATACGGCCAGCGCCGGCGAGCCAGCAGGGCTTTCCCGGCGGTCAGGGGCAAGATCAGGACCAGGTACGAGCCCAGGAAGTTGGCCCGCCCGATGGTGGACAGGACCGGCGACGCGGCGTCGGTCTGCCAGCCCAATGGATCGTAGGCTGCCGCCTGGAACAGGCCATAGGCGACCACAGGCGCGCTGGCCCAAACCAGGGCGCTCAGCAGCCGATCGGCCTGCGCGCGGGTGCGAAGCCATATCGCCGTCAGGAAGAAGAGCGCCAGGTAGGCGCCCAGGGTCAAAAGCCCCTGCTGCCGCCCATAAGATCCCCACAGGCTGATGCGAGGGTTGGTCGAGAAGGCCGTGGCCAGAGCCAGCGCCAGCCCCAAGGCCAAAGCGGGCCACAACATGGAAGCCGGTGGGCGCTCCAGGCGATCCGCCCGTTCCCCCGCCCGGACCAGCGCCGCCAGGCCCATCAGGAGGACGATCGTCACCAACAGCAGCGACTTGGGAAGCTCGAAGGAGTTACAGCTCCAGGGATTGAGGGCCAGCGGCACCGCCACAGCCGCCGCCAACCAGCCCACCTCCACTGGGCGGGCGCACCAACCAAACAGCGCGAGGGTCCCCCGTGTGCCCACCTTCGCCCTCCCCAGGTTGCTTTGTCTCATAAGTGTTCTATAACGGACCAGAAGCGATTCAGCGAGCTATCGCCCTGCCCGCCCCAATTCTACCACCTTTTCGGCCGCCGAACCGACGCTCGGCGTTGACGCTCGACCAGCCGGGGGGTTTACAGGGCTCCGACACGCCCCGCTCACAGAATGGAGTGCGAGACAACCCACCCTGCAGTCAGATAGCCGGCTTGATGTCGCTCTGCCCTGGGAGATTCACTCGGCGCAACCGATGAATCTCGCCGGCGATGGAGAAGCGGCTTGCGAGCCGCGCAACCTTTCAGGCGTTGCACAAGAGGAAGCGCTGGGTCTCGCCTACTTGGCGGATGCGAGGCCCAGCGCGAGGAACTACCGACTTTCTCCTGCTACGACAGCTGCTCTTCCAGCTTGGAGGCCAGGGTCGCCTTGGGCGTAACCCCCACCACCCTGTCCACCTCCTGACCACCCTTGAAGATGATCAAAGTGGGAATGCTCATCACCCCGTACTTGGCCGCCGTCTGCCCGGCGGCATCCACATCCAGTTTGGCCATTTTGGCCCGCCCCTGGAAGTCCTTGGCCAGCTCCTCCACGGTGGGAGCCACCATCCGGCAAGGCATACACCAGGAAGCCCAGAAATCCACCAGCACGGGCACATCGGACTGCAGAACCTCCCGATCGAAATCGCCGTCTCCTACGTGGAGCACCCCGTTCTCGCTGACATCCTTATCGCTCATCGCTTTCGTCACTTCCCCTCTCTCCGAGGTCAGACCATCGGAGGCAATATACCCCGTCAGGGTATATGAAGTATACTATCTCCTCGCCGACTTGTCAAGCGGGGAGGCCGTGGGCGCGCGGCCTGGCACCATGTTGGCGCCCTCTAATCTCCTCCCCTGTCCCATCGTCGCGGCGCAGGCCCACGTCTCCAGCGGGGCCGACCAACGGGAAGCCGGCCCGCGCCGCCAAACCACTCGACTATAAGCCCGGCAGGAAGGTGGCCGCCAGGAGCAGCACGAACGCCGCCACCACCAGCCAGAAAGCATATGCAGACAGCACCGGTATCGCTACCAGGCTGGCCACAATCCCCACCACTCCAATGATTAGAGCTATCCACCAAGTGCCCGTTTTGGGCGCACTGAGTCTCATCCCACACACTCCTCTCACGGCTTCACGTATGTTTGGTCAGGTGACTCCCTCGGCCCCGTGGCCTGGGCGGCCAGTCGCATGGGAGAACACCCCGAACCTCTACTTACAACCCCGCGCCACACGAAGGGACACGATAATCGAGTCCCTTTGAGCTCCTCGCTCCTGGACGCCGATCTCCTTGGCATCACCCACCACCAGGAGTATAATGCCCGCCATGATTCGTGCCGCATCGGTGTTTCTCCCATTCCTGGCCTTGCTGCTGTCCTTGTGGCCGAATTGGGCCTCCGGCCAGGAGCCCGTGGTCCGCATGTTCCTCTTCGAGTCGGAGGGGTGCGAGCACTGTCAGGCCATCCTGAACGAGTTCCTGCCTCCGATTCAGGAGAAATACGGCCCCCAGCTGCAGATCCGCGCCTATGAGGTCTCCGATCCCCAGAACTACCAGCTCATGCTCGATCTGGAGGACCGCTACAGCTTCTTCGGCGAGGAATTTCCCGAGATATTCATCGGCGACGACGCCCTGGCAGGGGAGGAGCAGGTCCGGCAGCAGCTGGAGGGCCTCATCCAGAAGCACCTGGATGCGGGCGGAGTGGATTTTCCCTCCACGGACTTCCCCGCCGAGCCATCCCCCGTCGCCGCTCCGTCGGAGGCCTCCCCCGCGATCCACCTGGCCTATTTCTATCAGACCGGCTGCCAGGAATGCACTCGGTTCAACGCCGACCTGGACCACCTTCGGAGCCAATTCCCCAGCCTCAAGGTGGAGGCCTACGATGTGCATGTCACTCCCGCCCTGGCCCAGTGGTTCGGACAACGCTATGGAGTGCCCGAGGAAAAACAGCTCACCGCACCGGCGGTGTTCGTGGGAGAGGATTACCTGGTGGGCGAGGACGTGACGGCAGCCAACCTCCGTCTCATCCTCGAGCGCTACCGGCAGACCGGCGCCGAGCGGACCTGGGCTGGGTGGGAAAGCGAGCGAGGTTTCCTGGAAAAGGAGCTCGTCCAGCGATTCCGCCAGTTCGGCGCCCTCCCCGTGGCCATAGCCGGCCTGGTGGACGGCTTGAATCCCTGCGCCTTCGCCACCATAATCTTTCTCATCTCCTACCTGACGCTCTGGGGTCAGAGCCGCCAGAGCATCCTGTTGTCGGGGATCGCCTTCACCGCAGGCGTCTTCATCACCTATCTGCTGGCCGGCCTTGGCGCCCTAACCCTCATCCGATCCCTGGCCATCATGGAGGTGCTGGGACGCGTCGTCTATATAGCCACCGGCCTGCTCTGCCTGGGGTTGGGCGCTCTCAGCGTCTACGACTATGTCCAGTTCCGTCGAGGCCATCCAGAGACCATGGTGCTGCGCCTGCCCCGGCTTCTCCAGCGCCGGGTCCACAGCACCATCCGCGAGCGCCAGGGGGTTCTCGCCACCGTGCCGGGGGCTCTGATCACGGGGAGCCTGGTCTCCCTGCTGGAGCTGGCCTGCACCGGTCAGGTCTACTTACCCACCATCATGTTCGTCCTCAGTGTGCCCGAGCTGCAAACCCGGGCCCTGGCCTACCTAGTGATGTACAACATCATGTTCATCGTGCCCCTGGTAGCGATCTTCCTCCTGGCCTACTTCGGCACCACCTCCCAGCAGTTAGGTCGCTTCCTGCAGGCTCGAGGAGGGACCATAAAGCTGGTGACCGCAGCCGTCTTCCTCGCCCTAGGGGCATGGCTCCTGATCGCGGCGTAGCGCCAATGGAAGACGCCAGGCTGACGGGGTGGCAGAGGTCTGTGATCCTCGGGTTGGACCGTGGAATCCTGGCCCTCAGCCGCAACTGGCCCCTGTGGCTCAACGTTTTCTGGGCCATCTACGTCGCATCGGCCATCGCAGCGCCCTTCCTCATGGCAGGGGGACAACCGGAGGAGGCGGGCTGGATCTACCGTGCCCATCGGCTGAACTGCCACCAGCTGGCGCACCGGAGCTTCTTCCTGTTCGGGCCTCAAGCCACCTACTCCCTGGAGGAGATCGCCGCCCAGACCCCCATTCGAACGCTTGAAGACCTTCGGGATTTCGTCGGCAACGACGCCACAGGCTATAAACTCGCCTTTTGCCAGCGAGACGCCGCCATCTACGGCTCCATCCTGGCGGCGGGCCTGGCATTCGCTTGGCTGCGAGGACGGGCCCGGGCCTTACCCTGGCCCGTCTACCTGCTGTTCGTGCTGCCCATAGCGTTCGACGCGCTGACCCAATTCGCCGGGCTTAGAGAAAGCAGTTGGATCTGGCGAGTCGCCACGGGGACCCTCTTCGGAGCATCCACCGTGTGGCTGGCCTATCCTCTGCTGGATCGCGCCCTCCAGGATAGCGGCAGACAGGCTCAGCGACAGCTCGACCGAGCCAGTGGACAGGCCATCGCCCACCAACCGAAGGGATAAACGTCATGCGCCGTACAGTTTCGATCATACTGACCCTTGCCGTTCTGACTCCGTTCCTGACGCCCGGATGCGGGTCAACGCCGCCCCTCACCCCCCCGCCGGCCCCGACTGAATCGATCGAGCCAACGACCTCGCCGCCTTCCCCCATTCCCACCAACACACCGACCCCGGAAGCCGAGACGGCCGAGAGCCCCGTTCCCTCCGTCGATCCCCAGCCTTTGCCCCGGGTCGGCCACCCCGCCCCCAACTTCACCCTGTCCAATCTGGATGGGGAGCAAGTCACCCTGAGCGACCTCAGAGGGCAGGTGGTCGTCCTCAACTTCTGGGCCACCTGGTGCGGGCCCTGTCGGGTGGAGATGCCAGAGTTCGAAACCGTGTACGGCAAATGGAAGGGTCAGGGGGTGGTGATCCTGGGAATCAACGTGTTCGAGGATCCCTCCCGGGTCTCCGGCGCGGCAGCCGAAATGGGCATCACCTTCCCCATCCTGTTGGACCGGGAAGGGCAAGTCGCCCAATCGTATGAGATCCTGGGCTATCCCACCACGTTCCTGATCGACAGGGATGGGATCATCCAGGGGCTTCAGATCGGCCAGATGCCCGGATCGACCCTGGAGGCGGGCATCAAAGAATTCCTCTAGCGATCGGCGCAGCTTACGAATGCCGGCCACCTCAGCTCGTCTCATGCTCCTCAGGCTGCCAGCGCAGGCGCGGCTGGCGGGCCGCCGCCACCTCGTCCAGGCGGCCCACGGGCATGGTGTGAGGCGCCGACCGAACCATCTGGGGCTCCCGCTCCACCTCCTCGGCGATGCGAATCATGGCGTCCGCAAAGGCATCCAAGGTACGCTTGCTCTCGGTCTCCGTGGGCTCGATCATGAGCGCCTCCTTCACGATGAGAGGGAAATACACCGTGGGCGGATGGAACCCGAAGTCCAGGAGCCGCTTGGCGATATCCAAGGTGCGCACTCCCTTCCGAAGCTGTCGCGTTCCCGAAAGCACGAACTCATGCTGACACCGCCTTCCGAAGGGCAGATCGTAAGTCCCCTCGAGTCGATGCAGAAGGTAATTCGCGTTGAGCACCGCGTTCTCCGCCACCTCGCGCAACCCCTCCGCCCCCAACGCGCGGATGTAAGCGTAAGCTTTGACCATGGGAAGGAAATTGCCGTAGAAGGACCGCACCCTCCCGATGGATAGAGGGCGATCGAAGTCCAAACTATAACCCGGGGGCTCCTCGGATCGAACGACGACAGGCACGGGCAAATACGGCCTCAGATCCTCCCTGACCGCCGTGGCCCCCGCCCCTGGGCCGCCGCCGCCGTGCGGCGTGCCGAAGGTCTTGTGCAGGTTCAAGTGGAGCACATCCATGCCCAGATCTCCGGGGCGCGCTATCCCCAAGAGGGCATTCATGTTGGCCCCATCGCAGTAAACCAGCCCTCCCGCTTCATGAACGGCATCCGCCACCTCCAGGACTCGCTCCTCGAAGAGCCCCAGCGTGTTGGGGTTGGTCATCATCAGGGCTGCCACCGTATCGTCCAGCTCGCGCCTCAGCGCGCCGAGATCCATGTTGCCCCTGGTATCGGTGGGGATGGTGGTCACCGCGTAGCCCATCATGGCCGCCGTGGCCGGGTTGGTGCCATGAGCCGAGTCCGGGATCAGCACCCGGCGCCGTCCCCTATCACCTCTGGCCCGGTGGCTGGCTGCGATGATGAACATGCCCGTCAGCTCGCCGTGTGCCCCCGCCGCCGGCTGCAAAGTCACGCCGGGAAGGCCGCCGATCTCCCCCAGGAATACCTGTAGCTCGTACATGAGCTGCAGGGCGCCCTGCACGGTTGCCTCATCCTGCAGGGGATGGAGATCGGTGAACCCCCGCAAGGAGGCCGCATCCTCGTTGGCCTTGGGGTTGTATTTCATGGTGCACGAGCCCAGGGGATAGAACTCGGCGTCGATGCCGAAATTGAGCCTGCTCAGCCGGGTGAAGTGACGCACCACGTCCAGCTCACCCAGCTGGGGAAGGTCCAACGAGTCGCGCATGTGACCCTCGGGCAATGAGCTCTCCGGCACATCCAAGGCCGGCATGCGCGCCCCCCTCCTGCCGGGGGTGCTCAACTCGAAAAGGAGGGCTTCATCCATCAGGCCACCTCCTCCGCGACGGATACCAGTCGGTCCATCTCCTCTCGCGTGTTCATCTCGGTGGCGCACAACAGCAGGCAATCGCCCAGAGCGGGGTAATCCCGTCCCAAGTCGTACCCTCCGACGATGCCTCGTTCCCACAGCGCCGCGTTGATCTCGCTCGGTGGGACAGGACAGCGGAGCGCGAACTCCTTGAAGAAAGGCTTCGTAAAAACCAACTCGTAACCGGACAGCGAGGTCAGGCGGTCCGCCAGGTGGTGGGCCTTGTGATAGCATGCCTCGGCCACCTCCCTCAATCCCTCGCTCCCCATCATGGCCAGGTAGACGGTGGCTGCCAGAGCCACCAATGCCTCGTTGCTGCAGATGTTGCAGGTGGCTTTCTCACGGCGGATATGCTGCTCCCTGGCCTGCAGGGTGAGGACGAACCCGCGCCTCCCCCGGCCGTCCTCGGTCATCCCCACCAGCCGGCCGGGCATCTGGCGCAGAAACTCCTCGCGGGTGGCGAAGAAGCCCAGATAGGGCCCTCCGAAAGCCATCGGCGAGCCCAGCGGCTGACCTTCCCCCACCACGATATCCGCGCCCCACTCCCCTGGAGGGTTAAAGAGCCCCAACGCGATCGGATCCGTCGCGATGGCCAACAGCCCTCCCACATCGTGAACGCGAGCAGCCAGAGCCTCCAGGTCCTCCAAGCAGCCGAAGAAGTTGGGGTGCTGGATCAGGAGACAGGCAACATCTTCCGGAAGCTCCGAAGTCGACAGAGTCAGCCCGCCCTCCTGCGGAACCAGCTCGACCGACAGGTCCAACCCCTGCACATACGTGTCCAACACCTGGCGGTACTGCGGATGCACCGCCTCCGACACCATAATCCGATCCCGCCGCGTAACTCGCGCCGCCATGAGCGCCGCCTCGGCGAGCGCGGTGGCGCCGTCGTACATCGAGGCGTTCGCCACCTCCATGCCCGTGAGGGCGCAGATCATGGTCTGATACTCGAAGATCGTGGTCAGCGTGCCCTGGCTGACTTCCGCCTGATAGGGAGTATAGGAGGTATAGAACTCCGAGCGCCCCAAGATGTGCCGAACCGCCGCGGGCACGAAGTGCCTGTAGGCTCCCGCCCCCAGGAAGGATGGGCGATGCGAGACATCCTGATTGCGGGAGGCCAACTCTTCCAAACAACGCGCCATCTCCATCTCGGTGAGCGGAGGCGGAATATCCAGCTTGGGAAATCGCTGGTCCTCCGGGATCTCCGCGAAGAGATCCTCTACTCTCTCCAGGCCGATGGCCCGCAGCATCTCGTCTCGCTCTTTCGGGGTGTTAGCGACATAGCTCATACTGCTCCTCCATGTATCGACTCGTCGCGAGGGCTGGTCGAAGTGAGGAGACCACAAGCAACCTAGTCTTCCAGGTTGGCCAAGTAGGATTCATACTCCTCCGCCGTCATGAGGCCATCCAGCTCAGCCGGATCGGAAAGCCGCACCTTGAGCATCCACCCCTGGCCATAAGGATCTTGATTGACCCATTCGGGGTGATCTTCCAGCCCTTCGTTGACCTCCGCCACCTCGCCGCTGACCGGCGAGTAGAGGTCTGAATACGTCTTGACGGACTCGACGCCCCCGAAGGGCTCGTTCTGCTTCACCGAGGCGCCCCTCCGAGGGAGCTCCAGATACACCACATCGCCCAACTGATTCTGGGCGTGATCAGAGATGCCCACCACTGCCAGAGCACCATCCATGCCTACCCACTCATGCTCGCGCATATACCTAGCCGCTTTCGGATCCATCTCCTCCTCCTCTCGTAAAAGCCCCTCCGGCTTCGACCCTTCCTGGCTTCTGGAAGACATCGGCCGTGATTCCCATGTCGATGCCCTCCTGCTTCTCAAGGTCCAAGGTGATTCGCAACCTGCGACCCAGGATCTCAAACCCACAGGCCTCGAAACAGCGCTGCGCCCTGACGTTGTCCTGGAAAGTGAACAGGGAGACCATCCTCAAGCCCACGGTCCCGAAGAGATAACCGAGGAAGGTCTGGATGGCGTCCCGTCCGTAGCCCTGGTCCCAATAGTCTCTCTCACCGATCACGATCCCCAGCTCTCCATGATCGCCGGAGTGGTCGATGCCGGAGCACGAGATCCGACCTATCATTTCTCCTCCGAGGGTATAGATGGCGTAGACGATCCGCGTCGCACGGGGCCGTCTGCGCTCCCCCTCCCAGAAGTGTTTGAATTCGATGAAGGTGCTCATCCTCTCAGCTGCCCCAGACAGCCGGCGGATCTCCGGATCTTGATCCCACCGGTACTGGCGCCTCAGCTCAACTTCCGTCAGCCCTCCTCCCCGAGAATAGGGCCGCAGAATCACCTTCTCGCCCTTCAGAACCGCTTGCTCCCCCATCGGGCTGCTCCTGGATGACTGGCCACCGGACAAAACCGAAAAAGGACAGGCGAAAGCATCCTGTCAGATGCTCCCCTGTCCTTCGACCTGAGAGAATCGCCGGACAAAATCCGGCTTACCCCTTCGGTGTCCCAAGCCCATATGGCTCGGACTCTCTCCAGAGGGCACACGAGATATGGTCCTTTTGCCTGAGAGTTTCGGCGGTTCACGCCTTGCCCCTTCGGCGCCGCTACAGCGGGCTCTCCCACAGCTCGTTGAGGCTATTCTATCATTCATAAGCGTAAAAGTCAATGGGTGGCATATCGGTCATCTCCAGCGAGGAGGGAGCTTCGGGCCAGCCGAGCCTTGACTTCCCGAAGCGCGTCGAATATAATATGTTCAACATCTCGAAGGCAAAAGCCGGAATCGCCTCCAGAATCGAGAGGTCCGTTCTCGCGGAACTCGCTCAGGGTAGAGTCCAAGAAGGAGATAGGCTGTGTATACGCTGCACCACCGCCGAACCTGAGGTTTGGCCTGGGGCGCCGGGCGGCGCCCGCAGGCCCGCTGGCACACGCTCGGGCGCGGCGGTGGTGCCGTGCCCTAAGGCTGACTAAGTCCGCCAAGCTCAGAGCGGACGCGGAGTGTATCCTCTCAAGTCGTCGCCGGTGTGTGCTGGCGACGACTTTCTGTTGTCCACGCCGTGGTCGGTCGACCGCGTGGAAGACATTTTGAGGAGGGATACACTATGCTCGAAAGACTCACCAAGTTCTTCGCCTCCCGCTGGGGCATCATCCTGGCCGGCGCCGCAATCGGCTTCCTCGCCCCTCTCCTGCAACTTGCAGGCAATCCGCCCAACATGGGCATCTGCGTCGCCTGCTTCGAGCGGGATATCGCCGGAGCTATTGGGCTCCACCGCGCCGCCGTCGTCCAGTACATTCGCCCTGAGATCATCGCCTTCGTCCTGGGCGCGACGATAGCAGCACTCATCTTCCACGAGTTCAAGCCGCGGGTTGGCTCCGCTCCTATCGTCCGCTTCTTCCTGGGGATTTTCGCCATGATCGGTGCTCTGGCCTTCCTGGGCTGCCCTTGGCGGGCGCTCCTACGGCTGGCCGGAGGTGACCTCAACGCCATCCTGGGTCTGATCGGCCTGACTGTGGGCGTCTCCATCGGCGTCTGGTTCCTCAGACGGGGCTATAGCTTGGGCCGTTCCTATCGTGCCTCCGCCGCTGTGGGCTGGATCATGCCTATCTTCATGCTCGGCCTCTTGCTCCTGCTCATCTTCCGGCCGCAGTTCAGCGAGGGTGGCCCCATCTTCTTCAGCGAGAAGGGCCCGGGTTCGATGCATGCCCCCTGGCTGATCTCTCTGGGGGCGGGGCTGGTGATCGGAATCCTAGCCCAGCGCACCCGTTTCTGCACCATGGGCTCCATCCGGGACGTCATCCTGATGAACGACAAGCACCTGATCACCGGCTTAGGAACGCTGTTGGCGGTCGCCTTCGTGGTCAATCTGATCCTGGGACAGGTGCACGTGGGCTTCGCCGCGCAGCCCGTATCCCATAGCAACCACTTGTGGAACTTCCTGGGGATGGCGCTCGCCGGGCTGGCCTTCGCCCTGGCTGGGGGTTGCCCCGGCCGGCAGCTCTTCCTATCCGGTGAGGGCGATGGCGATGCCGGGATCTTCGTGCTGGGGATGATCATCGGCGCCGCCTTCGCTCACAACTTCGCCCTGGCCGGAGTGCCCGATAAGCTGGTTGACGGAGCGCTCGTCGTGGGCGGGCCCGGCTCCTATGGCCAGGCGGCGGTACTTCTCGGACTGGTGGTCTGCGCCATCCTGGGCTTCGCCATGCGCGAGCGGGCCAGTTAGTCCGAGGCAAGGACAGATGGTGACTCAATGGAAGGAGATACAATGAAAACCGTGGATGCTCGCGGGCTGTCCTGCCCGGAACCGGTTCTGAGAACTCGCAACGCCCTCACCGATCTCCCCAAGAGTGATGAATTGGAGGTGCTGGTGGAGACCGTCTCCTCTCGGGAGAACGTTCGCCGCATGGCCGAGTCGAAGGGCTTCGATGTGAGGACAGAGGAGATAGATGATGGCTTCCGGTTGTTGATCGCGAAATCATGACCACAGAGCCGGTGATCTACTTCGACAACGCGGCCACCTCCTGGCCCAAGCCACCGGGAGTTGTGGAGGCCATGGCCCACTTCATGGGAGCGATCGGGGCCAGCCCCGGTCGCTCCAGCCATCGCCTCGCCGTGGAGGCTTCCCGGATCGTGTACGACGCCCGCGAGGCGGCGGCGAAGCTGTTCAACGCCTCCGATCCCCTGCGCGTGGTCTTCGGTCACAACGTGACCGAAGCGCTCAACCTGGCCCTTCGCGGCCTGCTGCGCCCCGGCGACCACATCGTCACCAGCAGCATGGAGCACAACTCCATGATGCGGCCCTTGAGGGCGCTAGAGAGACAAGGTGTCTTGGTGACGGTAGTTCCATGCTCGCCCCAAGGCTTCCTGGATATGGACCACGTGGAGGCGGCGATCAAGCCGGAGACGGTCATGATCGCCCTGAACCACGCCTCAAACGTGGTGGGCACGTTGCTGCCAATTGCCGAGGCAGGTAGCATCGCCCGAAAGCACGATCTGCTCCTTCTGGTGGATGCAGCCCAGACCGGGGGAGCCTACCCGATCGACGTGCAGGCCGACCAGATAGACCTCCTGGGCTTCACCGGGCACAAGGCCCTCTACGGGCCCATGGGCACCGGAGGCCTGATAATCGGCGAGCGCGTCGACGCAGCCCGCCTGGAGCCGCTCAAGCGCGGCGGCACAGGGAGTCGCTCCGAGCGCGAAGAGCAGCCCGAGTTCCTGCCCGACATGTGCGAGAGCGGCACCCTGAACGCGGTGGGGCTGTCGGGCCTAGAGGCGGGCCTGCGCTGGCTGCTCGAGCAGGGCGTGGACCGCATCCGGGCGCACGAGGTGGCGCTGACACAGCGATTGATCGACGGGCTGAAAGCCGTGGATGGCGTGACCGTCTTCGGCATCCAGGACGCTAACAGGCAGACGGCTACCATCTCGTTCAACATCGCCGGAGTGGAGCCATCGGAGGTGGGCCTGCGGTTGGACGAGGAATACAGCATCATGTGCCGCGTGGGATTGCACTGCTCGCCCGCGGCCCACCGAACCATCGGCACCTTCCCCGCTGGCACGGTGCGCTTCGGGCTCGGCGCCTTCAGCACCGCCGACGAGGTGGAGGCCGTCGTCCACGCGGTGGCAGAGCTCGCTGGAGAGAGCTGATGTCCGGGGAACACGCCGTGATCCTGGTCTACTCCACCAGTCACGCCCTGAAGGCGGAGCGAGTCCTCAAGGGGATGGGGATCGAGTGTAAATTGATCCCCGTCCCCCGTCACCTCAGCTCGGACTGCGGGGTGTGCGTCCGGATCAAGCAGGAGGAGAAGGAAATGGCCGGCGAGGCGCTGGAAGCGGCAGGGGTGGAGGTAGAGGGAATCTACGATTTCTGACCATCCGCCCGTAAGCCACGACCATCACCACGCGCATCAAAATCCCTGTGTTGCCCGCCGATGCGACATCCCGCCCCAGCACGCCTCCTTCCACCCGCCGGACCCTCATCCTCTACGCGATCGCGCTCTATGTTATGTAATGAAAACTACGGAGGACCCGTGATACAGCGCCTATGATATGAACAGGCGCTTCTTCACTCTGTGACAACGAGTGGAGGCGACCCTGCCAGCCGTCGGTTGGCCGCGATCGCGGCTATGGAGGTGCGAGGAATGGATGTGATTGGAACAGCCGTAGTGATCGGGACGATCCTAGCGGCGGGCACGTTCGCCGCCGTGGTGGCCTTCGGAGGCCTTTCAGCCCCCTTTGTCTCATCAAAGGTGCCAGAAGCCGAGGCTGTAGCGGAGGCCACTCCCACCCATCGAGCCACGATCCCACCCATCGACGCCGCCGCGCCGGCCGAAACCGAAACGGCGACGTTCGCCTTGGGCTGATTCTGGGGGCCCGACTCCCGGTTCGGGAGTCTTCCCGGGGTGGTCCGCACCCGCGTCGGTTACGCAGGAGGGACCAAGAAAGACCCCACCTACCACAGCTTAGGCGATCATTCCGAGACGATCCAGATCGACTACGCCCCAACCCGGATCTCCTACGAGGAGCTATTAGCCGTCTTTTGGAGCAGTCACAGTCCCACCATGCCAGCCTGGTCGCAGCAGTACGCGTCCCTCATCCTCTATCACAATGACGAACAGGAGGAGCTAGCGAGGAAAAGTAAGGAAGACGAGGAGGCCAAGCAGGGGCGAAGTCTCTACACCTCGATCGCCCCCTATTCGGATTTCTACCGAGCCGAGGATTATCACCAGAAGTATCGGCTCCGACGCCATTCGGATCTGCTGGCGGAATTCGAAGTCATATACACAAGCTACGCAGATTTCGTGGATTCAACTGCTGTGGCTCGCATCAATGGGTTTCTAGGTGGCAACGGTACGGCCGAGACGCTCGCAGAAGAAATCGATAGCTACGGCCTATCTCCAGAGGGGAAAGAGGGGCTCCTGCAGCTGACGAAGCTGCTGCCCTCTGGAGCTTTCTGCCCCACCGGCAAGTGAGAGCCTTCGTCCCCATCGAAGGCCATCGGACAAACGCGGGCGGCTGGAGGAATCTCCAGCCGCCCATTCCCTTATGTGCAAACCCCTTGGACTACGGCCCGAAGGCAACGAAGTTGAAGGTTATTCCACCACTATTGTACGGGCTGTGCGATTCCTCCGTCAAATGCTAGCTACCTGCGCATATCATGGCAGAGGTTTGTTAGGGGACGACAATCAGTTTGTAAAAACGGTGTAATCCTCGACATCCAGCGGTTCACGAGAGCCAAGATGCGGCCGAACACAGAATATGGTAAAATGTAACCGATCTCGGATGAGACTGACTCCCCGATCGGTTTTCCAAGCGGACATGTGAATCAAGGAGGGAAGATAACCTATGCCAAACGGAGAGCTGACGGCCCAGATGGCTCGGCAACTATCAACGGAGTTGGAACCTCGTGGCTTTGAAGTCTTGTTTGACCATGGCCAGCATGGCATAGACTGCGCTGAGAGGCTGGGAGAGATCGTCTCCTGGTTTGGCGACACGTATGACCGTAGCTCCCGGCTAGCGGTGCTTGATATCGCTGTCATCTTCCGCGATTCCGACAAAGTCGCTGCGCTTATCGAGGTTGAGGAGACCACACAGAATCCAAAGGTTCTCATCGGCGATGTGATGGCCACTTTACTAGGGGAGCACATAAAGTTTCAAGGAAAAAGAGACTTGGAAGTGGGGGAGTGGACAACCCTGATCGTGCTCGTCAAAGACAAGGCCCAAAAGCCCAGGGCTGTGATAGAGTTTTTGGAAAAGAAACTCAGAGAGCTCAAGTGCTGCCTGTCAACTGCCAACGCCCACATTGGTCGACTTGTAGTCCTGACCTTCACGAATACATCCGATCTCGAGGCCAAATTGAAAGTGCAGATTGAGGAGGCAGTTGGGAGCGACGGATTCTCGACGACAACATGAGCCGCAACAGCACGGCCAAAGTTGCCACTTATCTGGTATAACGCCCTGATTACACGATGGCCCAGCGCAACTTCATACCCCGACCACAATCAACCAGGAGGCACTGTCGTCAAAGCGCTCGTGAGGATTCAGCCAAGAACGCTTCCCTTCCAACTTGCCTTTTGGACTCTGATTATCGGTCTGGTTCTGACCGTGGGAAACGCCCCATCTCCCCCCGCAGCCAGAGCTGAGGGAGACGCCGAGGGGAAGCCCTTCATCCTTCCCTTCCGAGAGCCGCCGGGGCCGGATACCTGGCTTCTCGCCCAGCCCTACGGAAACACCACCTACGCCTTTCGAGAGCGAAACGGGCTCTACCGCCGCGTGCAGGGGATTCACTTCGGCATGGATTTCAGCGTTAGGTGCGGCACCGAGATCGTTGCCATCGCCGACGGCGTGGTCTTCGCCTCGGACAACCTTAGCTTCGGGTCAGGACCCCATAACCTCCTCATCGACCACCCGGAGTTGGGCTACGCCTCCCTCTATGGCCACCTGCTGGAGGATCCGGGGCTGCCGCCAGGCACCGAGGTCAAAGCCGGCGAGGTGGTGGCTCTCAGCGGGGATCCAGCGGAAACCTGCCACGGTCGACCCCATCTACACCTGGAGATCCGCGACTTGAGCTACGTCCGCAAGTACAATCCAGCGGCGCTGATCGATGCTGACTGGGACAACCTGGCGCTTATCGGGCCTTTCTCACGCTCCTTCCAGCGAGATCTGGACAACCCTCGCAAGTGGCAATACCTGTACGACCAGCCGGAGTCGTACACCGGTGGCCCATTGCTCAACGACTTTCAGAATCCCTGGCCCCCGGACTGGCCGTAATGCAGAACGAGAGATGGGCAGACCGGCTCTGGGTGAAACTCGCTATGGTACTGGCCATGGCCACAGTCTTGGCGGCCACGGGCTGCAGTCCCAGCAGCGGACAGTTGAATTCTGTTCAAAGCTCAGATTCAGCAACAGGCAACTCGGCTCCACCCACAGCGACTGCAACTGAAACGGCCACACCTCAGAACGTGAGCCATCCCGATCCGACATCGACGCCCACACCCACCGCGACTCCGGCACCGACGCTGCATTCTCTAACCGAGGGCGGCTGTTGTCCGGAGCCTTTCTGGTCCCCCGACTCAAGGCTGGTGATGTTCATCGATAAGCCGGACGAGGATGCGCCGGTGGGCATCTGGGGGGTCGACATCACCGAGGATGATCCCGCGCCGCAGTTGATCACCGAGCGCATCGCCTACTATACCCCTGATCTCGCCTTCCGACTGGAGCTTGGAGAAAGCAGCACAACCATCGAGCGCCTCTCGCCTCCCCTTCACCTTGCCAACAGTGACCCGGAGGCCACTCGGTGGACCATCCCAGCAGGCGGCCTTCGGATCTCCATCTCGCCGGGGCAGACGCGCATCGCCTGGGCCGTGGTCGACGAGAACCTACCCTTCGAGGAGCGCATCTCCCGGGTGTGGGTGGCTGACCTGGACGGGGAAAACGCGCGGCAGATCGCCACCGTAGAACGAGGAGGGATCTACGGCTGGGTGTCGGACGAGGTTCTGCTGATGAGCGGCAGAGAATCGCTCGATTCCAACCAGCAACTGTACTACACTCTATCACTGGCCGACGCCAGCACTGTAGAGCTGGCCCGAGGCGAACGGATCCGAGGGGCGATTCTGTCTCCCGACGGCGCCTGGATGGCCTACTTCGTAGCCTTGGAAGAGGACTTGAGCCAGAACGGCCTGTGGCTCGCGCGCACCGACGGGACGGAACGTCGCCGATTGGACCGCGAGCTCTTCGGCGCCTACCGATGGCGCGACAACGCGCGGCTTCTCATCGTGCCGATCCAACCCGATGCAGCGTCGCATCAGCTCTTACAATACGATATCGAAACGGGCGACGTGGGGAATCTCACCGACCCCAAGCGGGTTCCTTTCAAAATCGCCAACGGCCAGTGGAGCGTATCTCCCGATGGGCAGCATGTCGTCTTCGTGGAGGCTGGCGATCACAACCTATGGCTGTTGACCCTGCCGGAGTAGCCACTTTGCCTGCCGTTCGCCCTCTCACCACGAGCAAGCCTCTCGGCAGTGCGGCATCGTCTGGGCACCGTGGCACGCCGGGTGGAGCAAAAGCGCTCTTCACGCTGCGAACGACTAGCCTCCCACCAGCATTGTGATGACGCTCAGGACGCTGAACACGGCGAGCCCAACGATGAAGAAGACCGGCTCGCCTTCCTTCTTCTCCGGCAGGAACTCCCGCACGATGACATAGAGCAACACCCCTGAGATCAGGCTGATCAACACATTATGGACCAGCAGCGGGATCCGGACCACCATGGCTAGAATCACGCCCAGGACCGTGGACAGGGAAAGCCCAACCTTCAACCAAACGCTCTCTCGAACCTCGCCATGGATGTGCGAGAGCGATGCGGTGCTGAGGCCAGCCTTGAGCGCCACAGGCACGAAGAACAGCACGCCCTCCACGATGCTGGTCTGGAGGACATCCTCGATGACGATGCCCACCATGAAGTAATAGACGAAGAACGAGATAGAATGGAGCTCCTTCAACTCCCGGGACAGCGCCTTGGGGTCGGCATGCTGATAGATGAACTTCTCCAGGAGGTGGAAAACCGCGAAGCCCAAGAGTAAGAAAGCGAAGGCCATCCGCTCGATGTGGACCGTCGCCTCGTAGGTTCGGGGAAGCAAGTCCAGGAAAAGATAGGCGATAGAGAAGCCCGCGGCGAAGGAAACGACGCGACACCGCATCCGACCTTCAGCGAGGACGATGTCCTCGCTGAAATAGTGGATCGCTCCCAGGAGGATGCCCAATCCCAGCGCCGACAGCCCGACCAGACCTATCATCCTAGGCCCCGGCTTGACCCCTGCTTACCGATTGATGAGCTCTCCGTCCAGCGCCGACCATCGCCCCTCCCAACAGCATAGGAGCTTCTCTCCCTCAACCGGATCGGCGGCCCGTTGCCCTCTCCAGGACTCGCATCATGGCTTCCTCCTGCTCCTTGGAAAGGGGCCTCGGCTCCTCCTCGGCCAGAAGCTCGCGAGCCCTCTCCTTCGCCCGCTGGGCCATGTCCTTGATCCCACCCTCCAGATGCGCCGTCGTCGGCTCCCGATTGAGCACCTGGGGCAGGTAGAGTTCCTGCCGGAAGTGCTCAAAGGTATGATCGGTGGCCAGGAAGTTGCCTCCCGGACCGACCTCGTGGATCAAATCCACCGCCAGGGTGTCCCGGCTCACCTCGATCCCTCGCAAGAGCCGATTCACCATGTTACACATCTCATTGTCCATCACCATCTGCTCGTAGCTGGTGATCATCCCGCTGCCCAGCAGGCCGGAGGCGCCATCGTGAATCACGTCCACCCCGGCCAGGGCCGCGAACAAGGTGGTGCTGGCCTTCTCGATGCCAGCCTGAAAGTCGGAAATGGGGCTGTCTGAGATCCCTCCCGTCCCATAGCCAAACGGAAGCCCGTAGAAATCGCAGAGCTGCTGGCTGGCCGCATTCATGAGGGAAAGCTCAGGGCCGCCCAGGGCGGACTTGCCGGTGGCCATGTCCATCGCGCAAGAGAAGGTGCCGTAGATCAGAGGGGCGCCAGGGTTGACCAACTGGGACAATACCACCCCCGCCAGGAGCTCCGCGTTCTGAACCGCCAGCGTCCCCGCCAGGGTCACCGGGGTGGAACCTCCCGCGAAACCACCGCTCACCAGGAAGAAGGGGATGTTGCCCTCCGCCGCCCGCATCAGCCTCACCAGCACCGCCTCGTCGAAGACCAGCGGCGTATTGGGACACCCACCCAGGGAATAGGTGGGCACGTCGCCGTCGGGCGTCCCCCGCGAGGCGATCCGGCCCATCTCGATCACCTCATCCAGGAAAGCGTCCGTCTCCAGGCTGAGGTGTACATTTTTGCTGGTGTTCTTCAGCAGCGTGTAGGGGCAGTAGACGTCCAGAAGCTTCCCCGGAACGTCCTGGGGAACCACCTGGGTGAGGACATAGTGGACGTTCTGCATGCGATCAGCAAGCCGGACGAAGCGTCCCAGGTCCTCGAGCGTAGCCTCTCTGGGCTCCCCCGTATCCAGATCGTAGACCCAGGTGGCGCCGAAAGCACTTGTGTAGTGGATCTTCCCTCGGCCCAGGTGCACGTCCCATTCCGGATCCTTGGCGTAGAGGATCACCTCCCTGGGCGCCCCATCCACCGTCCTCTCCACCAGATCGGCGGAGAGGCGAACCCTGTCCCCATCCACGTCGACGCCGTGTTCCCTGAAGACCTTCAGCGCCTCCTCGCCCTTGAAGATCACGCCGGTCCGCTCCAGCACTTCCAGGCTGGCTCGGTTAATCTCGTTGACCTCGCCGTCCGTGAGTACCCGCGCCCCACCGGCGAGCTCCAGAGTCATCCCCTTCACGTTAAGCCCCCTCCTCGACGGTTGTTCAATGGCTTCAGAGCAGATCGACCTTTTCCATCACCCTGGTTCGCACGTTGGCGACCGAGCTCCAGAACTCATCCTCGACGCCTTGCATATGACCCTTGACCGCATCCCAGATCTCCGGGTCCTCCCACTCATCCAGCGAGGCCACCCCCGGAAGCTCCCACAGGGCCACGAACACCGGCGGAGGCCCCAACGACCATCGACGCAGGTAACAGCCGAGGAGCTTGTTGCCCTTCCAGGAATCCTCCCACCCTCTGGCCATCCTGCGGTAAATTTCGATCATCCGCTCCTCGCTTATCCCCGGAGCCGGGTCGAACTCTTGCAAGTAGTAGACCGCCATAGTTATCTCCTTTCCCTCCCTTTCTTAGACCTTCTCCACCAGAAGTCCATCCTGCCGGTCGATCAGCGTGAGCAGCTCCTCCTCCACCGGCCTCACCTCGTCGGCCTCGGCCCACTTATCGTCCCACTCCTTCACCGAGGCGATGTTGGGAAGCTCCCATACCCAGTAATACATGGGCCCCTCCCCTATCCCGTACTTGCGGCGGTAGAGCCCCAATTCTTTATTGCTGGGCCACTGCTTCTCCCACGCTTTCACAACACGCCTGCAGCAGTCGGCGATCTGCTCGCCGGTCACCCCAGGCTTCGGACTGAAATACTCGACGAAATACACCATTTCCTGACCTCCCCGCTCTGAATGTTATGCCTTTCTCAGTATACCCCGTATACCCCGTATTCGGCCACCGTCTCGTACATGGCCATGATGTTCTCCGGCGGGACTCCCACCTGGATGTTGTGCACCTGGTTGAAGACGAAGCCTCCCCGGGGCGCCAGATCCTCGATGCGCCGCCGGACCTCGTCCCTGACCTGGCCCGGCGTCCCGAAAGGAAGCGTCCACTGGGTATCGCAACCGCCGCCCCAGAAGGTGAGGTCCTCTCCGAATTCCTCCTTGAGCTTTCGGCTGTCCATATCCGCCGCCGACACCTGCACCGGATTGAGGATGTCTAGGCCGATCTCGATCAGGTCTGGAATCAGCTTGTAGACCGAGCCGCAACTGTGCAGGAACAACGGCAGGCCGCTCCGCCTCTTGATGTGCCCCCACAATCGGGCGTGGTGGGGCTTCACCCGTTCCCGGTAGGTCTCCGGGCTGATCTGAGGCCCATCCTGCATCCCCAGATCGTCGCTCACCTGGATGATCTGGATGTAGGGCCCCACCGCCTCGATGTACCGGTCGAATCGTGCAATATACGCGTCCACCAGCGCGTCCATCACTGCGTCGGCCAGCGCCGGGTTGGCTACCAGATCCATCAGGAAGTTGTCGAAGCCGCGCAGAAGCTGGCCGCCCATGAACACGTGGGCGATGAAACACCCCACGATGGCGAGATCGGTGGTCTCATAGAGCTCCCGCGCCCGTTCCCCCATCTCGTCCAGGGTCTGGTCGGCATAGAAAGGCAGGTCGAGCCCCTCGATCTCCTCCCCGTATCCCGCCAGCTCGGTCGGTTCGGTGATCCCCGCCAGGGGCGCGTAGACCGGCTCGAAGTAGTAGCTTCCCGACAGCCGGCGCATGGTCACGTTCCCCTTCGAGTCTCGCACCACCTCCGAACCATCCTCCAGGGCCTCAGGTCGCCAAAGTTCCGGGACCTGGCACGGCGAGCCGTCGGGAAGAACAGAATCCCTCCACCTGCGAGGCTCGAAGGAGAGGTTGACAACGTCCCCACCCACCACGCGCAGCACCACGGGCTCCACCTTGGCCACCTGCTGCATGGTGTCATAGATCCGTGTCCTGCCGCCCTCGATGCCCAGGTGGGCCTTGAGGGCATTGTAGGGCGCGGCCATGATGCCGGTGGAGTCCATCCCTCCCAGATCCACCGGCACCCTATCCGGCTCTCGATGCTTGAGCGCCGTCAGCACCCGCTCTCTCGAATTCAAAAAAGGCCTTTCTCCTTATGTTAGAATTCTGGCTATCATATAGTGGCCAAATCGGCAGTGTCAGCAGGGACGGCAGAGTTGTCCCCAGCGTCAATGGCAGGCGAGCTGGCCCATACACGCAGGTTGCCAGCGGACGGATTCAAGAACCGCGGGTCGTCGTTGCGATTCCCAGTGCCTGGCCAAACGGAGTCAAACTGGACGATGCTGAAGGTGATCGATGGCGAGCCTGATCACTCCCCCCCCTTTGCTTTACTCCTATCTTCCCATACCATCTCCATCAATCTTTCAACTGCATTGGTCTTGGCCAGCTCAAGCTCAAGGACCGTCATTTCACGCCCAAACATAGCTAAACCCTGCTCTGGCGAAAGTTTACTATAGATGTTTTCTATCTTGTCTCTAAACTCCTTCCGCAACTCCTGCTTCGCATCCCAAACCCTTCTGTCTCGCTCAGCCTTCTGGTCAGAGTAATACTTGATCGCAAGGCCGATGTGAGACAAGCCTGCCCCTAAGACAACCAAGAGGATGTCCCGATCCATTGCTTATTCCTCCCCCCTCTTCTCCTATGGCCTCAGGCCCGCCGCTTCCACCGCCACCAGGCCCCGGTCCCGAGGATCCACACAGCCATGCCCACGATCAGCGCCTACTCCCAGGTGACGCGGTCCCGCAGCCCAGAGGCCAAGCCGCAGGCTATGACTAGAGCAATTGCCACGGCGAAGACCAAGTCAAAGGCGAGCCTGATCACTCCTCCCCTCTGGGCTCCCACGGCCAGCGGAAGCGCCGGCTTCCCTCCCTAGTACCGCTTTGCCAGGCCTCCATGATAATTTCTTCAGACCTGCCTAACCTTTTGAAAAAATCCTCTGCACTTTCACCTTCTTCTTGCCCCGCACTCTCCATCGCCTTTATTATCCTCGGCCTCAGACCCCTCACTAACTCCTGCTTCGCTGCCCAAGCCCGCTCGTCCCTCTTGGCTTTCTGATCGAAGTAGTACTTGACTGCAATGCCTACCTGAGAGCTGAGCAACCCTAGAATGAACCAGAGGATGTCCCGATCCATCGCTCACTCCTCCCCCCCCTGCCACGGCCACCTGAACCGCCTCTTGGGCAGCTACTCGTGCTTCGAGCCGTCGGGCATGATTATATCCTCTGCAATACCTACATTTTCAAGCTGCTCCGGCGCTACCTTAGCCCATTTAAGAACGGCCTGCGAGAGGTTGGCGCCCTCAAGGTTGGCACCGCTCAGGTCAGCGGCCGCTAGATTCGCCTTCTGAAGCTTTGAGTATCTTAGATCAGCTCCGCGAAGATTTGCATGTCTCAGATCAGCCCCAGACAGGTCGGTGTATCGGGTAGGATACTGCTTTCCATCGCTATGAGCCCTCCATTCGACATCCGGGCCTTGTGGGGGGCTCATGTTCGCCCAGCTCAAATCGGCCTCCTTGAGAGAGGTATCTTTCAGATTCGCCCCTTGCAAGTTTGCTCCTTCAAGAAAGGCCCCTCTGAGATCGGCGCCTTCCAAGTTGACCCGCGAGAGGTTGGCGCCCTCAAGGTCAGCATTTCTTAGGACGGCTCTCTTTAGATTCTTACCCCTCAAATCACGCCTGAATAGGTACGCCCCCTCCAAGTAAGCCCCTGGTTTGAGATCCTCGTCCTTTACTTCCCTAGTCATCCTTCACCCCCTTCAATGCCCTGTCTCTATGCCACTCATAGAGTTCTTGCGTAGAACCCGTCAAGCCATCCCGTTCGCTCTTCTCGTCGTCCCTTTCTCCTTTGATCCTATAAGCTCGAAGTTCTAGAAGGTGGGCTGCCACTGCTCCGGCAACAGAGCCAATAATGCCACCCGCCAAGCCTCCAATAAGAGCTGCTTGAAGTGTGACGTCCATGACCGCTACTCCTCCTCCCTCTCCCACAGCCAGCACCTGCCACCACGTGACCGCCGTGTACTCTCTCAGCACAGAGGCCAGGCCGTAGGCCACCACTAGAGCGATTGCCACAGCGAAGATCAGGTCAATGGCGAGCCTGATCACTCATCCCCTCTTTCCAACTTTCAGCTTTCCGTCGCTTCAATTCACCGCCGTACGCTCGGTAATTAGTTGCCGCACCGAAGAGCCACAGCACTCCTATACCAGCAGGCAATATGGCGTACAGCCTATAATCTTCTAGTGGTGCTACCAATATTAATGCTCCCAAGACTACAATCACCGATGCAACCCATAATTGGATCCTTGCTCCCCGCTGATGCCTGCGCAACACATCGTCGGATAGTGAGGCTCTTTTTGTCTCCAGGCGCTTCATGCGAGCCTCCAAATCCACCGCATCGAGGTAGATCGTCTCATCCTTCTGAGAAGCGTAGTAGATCACATAGATCACGAGACCCACTCCGAAGAATAGAAGCGAGAGCAGCGCTGCCCAGAAGCTAAACTCCTTCGGCTTGACCAATTGGGCCTTCTTCTCGTCCTGCCACACCACCCGATAGCCACGCTTCTGGTACCTAGCTATTTCCTTCTTCAGAAATCCGGCTTGCTCAGGCGTGACCTGCTCCACAGCACCTGGAGCCGTTTCCACACCTGTAGGCAGGTCTCGCCCACAGTACCTACAGACTATGGCTTTGGCCTTGATGGTCTCTGCACAGAATGGACAAACCTTCGTCTCTTCGTCCATGATCACTCCTCCCCCCTCTCCCACGGCCACCCGAACCACTTCTTAGGAGCCTACAAGGGAAGCCTCTAGTTGAGAAAATGGCTGCCTCTGCCTGTTGCCGTCAGCAGCCCTTGACGCACCTAAGCTCCTCGTAGGCTAGTAGCAGTAAAGGAAGTCCAAACAACAGAAGATTACATCGTCATTATATGTCAGGCCATCTCCCTGTCAAAAGTCAGGGCGCCAGGAGGGGAACTCCTCGCTGGAGGGCCGCCGGGAGATATTGACCGCGCCGGTGCCGTCGCGGTTCACCTGTGCCTGCTTCCCAGGTGATGCGCGGCTGGAGAATGGCCTAATGGGAGGACTTTCTCACTCACCATCAGATCTGCAAGCGCCTGGGCGCCCTGTTGATCCTCTACTCCCCACTAGAGATGGCCCATGCCGACTTTGTCTTATAGGAGTTATCCAGAATCCTCTCTGGGGTGCGGACCTTGGTTGGGGATTCAACGATGACCAGTTTGTTTGCCGTGCAATTTGCCCCCTAACTTGTCAGTCCAGTTTCCAAATGACCTCTACCTCGACCTCCTCACGAGAAGGGGGGAGCGTCTCGATAAGCCTTTTACATCTTACCCTCTCATAGAAGTGGAGAAAGGGGCAAATCTTCGTTAGAACCGGGACACACCTCTCATCCCCCCATTGTTTGAGGACGTATGCCGCCCATTCCCAGTCTCCCTTGGGACTGTAATCCAGCAGGTCCAACCTGAAGCCGCTGCCCTCCCAGGGGTTGGAGGCCCAGGGAAGGTTGGGATGCTGTCCCCAAGCCTCCTTCTTCGCTTCCCACATGAGGGTATAGGCGTCACACAGCACCTCCAGGCGGGAAACTACGGCGTCGACATCGTGGCGAATCGCTATGTCGCACAGCTCCAGGTCGCCGTGGAACGCATCGTGTACATCCTCGCCATCTATCTTCAGCGACCGCAGCTCTTTAAGGGCCTCTTTGGCCCCGGGATCGTCCCTCCTGGTCAGGGCCCACATAAGCTCCTGGGACATCGGCGTGGTCTTGGGCCCGTACTGACCGAACTTAATTGCCACTCCCTTCTTGATGGTAAGGGGGAAGGCCTCTACTATGCTATCAATGGTGTACGGGTGCAGATCGGCCATATCAGCCAAGGCGTCTGCCAGGTGCCCCGAAACTCCCACGGCGCCGTTTCCACTCTGCATGAGGGCCGCGATGATATATTTAGCCCGAAGATAGGGCTCCATGTCTGCGATGCTCTTGACCCCCTCCTTTGCGAAGTGTTCCTCTATTATGACCTGCTTCCTTCTCTCCACCCACTCGTCCAGCAGGCATATCATGTATGCCAGGCTCGTCTGCCATTCCAGTGAGGGTCGGTCATATTCGTCGCATTTGGGGATTGGGGCGAGCGCCTTCCAGTCGGCTTCATCCCGCTTGATCTGCGCTACCTCACGCAGATATTGGACTTGGTTGAGAGCGGCTATCCTGGTACCCCCTACCTCCAGGTAGGATATGCCGCATCCACGGAGCTCCTTTTTCGGCACGAAGAGCGGCCCCAGCTGAACCCCCTCTCTTCCCAGCAGTCTATCAAACAGTCCCATGTTCCACCTACCCTACCTTTTCCCGAAACTTGCAGAACTTTCCGTCTCGCTCTCCCACGGAGAACAAGCCGGTTCCCTTCACAAGCTTCACGAAGCTCCTTGAGCTTTCGGCTGCCGTCAGCATTGGCGAGAGCGCGGCGCATCCAGCGGTCCCTAAGAGAGCACACACTATGAGCATAAACACTCCGCGCACCTTACTCCTCCCCCCTCTCCCACGGCCACCCGAACCACTTCTTAGGAGCCTCCAAGGGAAGCCTCTAGTTGAAAATAGCTGCCTCTTCCTGTTGCCGCCAGCAGCCCTTTGATGCCCCTCAGTTCCTCGTAGGCTAGTAGCAGTAAAGGAGGTCCAAACAACAAAGGATTACATCGTCATTATGTTTCAGGCCATCTCCCTGTCAAAAGTCAGGGCGCCAGGAGGGGAACTCCTCGCTCGAGGGCCGCCGGGAGATATTGGCCGCACCGGAGCCGTCGAGCCCCATCACGTAGATCTCCTTGTTACCCTCCTGGCGCTTGGTGTAGAAAGCCAGCCGCTCGCCGTCCGGCGACCATGACGCCTTCCAGTCGCCGTATTCGTTGTGGGTCAGCCGAACCTCCGCCCCGCTTTCCACATCGATGATGTAGATCTCATCGTTGCCGTCCCGGTCGGTCACGAAGGCCAGCCGGCGCCCATCGGGAGCGAAAACGGGGTGCCGATCCCGGGCGGGGTTTCGAGTCAGATTCCTCTGGCCGCTGCCGTCGGGCGCCATGACGTAGATCTCGGAGTCGCCGTCGCGGTCCGAGACGAAAGCGATCAGATCTCCCCGGGGAGACCAGTTGGGCTCGTAATCCCCGCCCGGATGGGAGGTGATGTTGACCTGATCGGTGCCGTCGGCCCTCATCGAGTGGATATCGGAGTTTCCATCGCGCTCGGTGCTGAAGGCGATTCGCTCCCCATCGGCAGACCAGGTGGGCCAGTCATCGGCCCACTCGTCGCTGGTGAGCTGGGTGGGGTTGGAGCCGTCCGTATCCACCTGCGTCCCAGGTGCAGGCATCGTGTAGATCGAGCCGTTGGTCAGCTTGAAAGAACCCACCCCCGTTCGCCACGATACGAAGACGATCCACCTCCCGTCGGGAGACCAGCTGGGCGCGGCATCGTCGGCCCAGAAGTTGGTCAGGTTGCGCTGGTCGCTTCCGTCCTCGTTCATGATGTAGACCTCGTAGTTGCCATCCCGGTCGGTCTCGAAGACTATCTGCCCCATCGGGCGCGGCGTGGGGGTCGCGGTCGGTGCGGGCGAAAGGGTCGAGACCGCACCAGGCGTGTGGACGGGCTCGCGGGTCGCGGTGGCTGTGGGCGTGGGCGTGGCGGCGGCCTGGCTCGGGAGGTAGCGCGCCACCAGGGGAACATCCCGCAGGATGAAGAATCCCGCCCCGGCCAGAAGCACCACCAGGAAGGCGAAGCTCCCTGCCAGGACCCACATCCATCTCCCCGCCAATCGCGCGGCGAGCGCCTCACCCAGCCACCGCAGTTCCTCCACCCTCAGCAGCCAGAGCACGATCAGGAAGGCGATCCCCCCGGCGCCTCCCACCAGAGCCAGATAGAGGGCCTGAGAAAACAGCGCCTCAGGATCGTAGATGGGGGCGAGCGCGCGGGCCGAGAACATCAAGGTTCCCACCATAACCGCCAGGGCCAGGGCCAGCCGGAGGGCGAAAGGGACCAACTCCCTCAGTCTCAGCGCCGCCTCGTGTCGCCCCAGGAGAACCAGGAGGATCGCCACCTTCACCGCCTTGGCCAATGTGGTCGCCAGGGCGATTCCCCCCAATGACAGCGGGCCGATCAGGGCAAAGATCAGAGCCACGTTCAGGCCGAAAGTACCCGCCTCGATGATGATGGGCGTGCGCGTGTCTCGCCGAGCGAAATACGGGGGAAGCAGCACCAATTCCAGGGCGAAGGGGACGAGGCCCAGAGAGTAGAAGAGCAGGGGTTGGGCGGTCATGGCGGTGGACTCCGCGGTGAACGCCCCCCTCTCCAGGAGCAGCCGCACGATCGGCACCCGCAGGACCGCGAAAACCGCGGTCAGGGCGCCGAAGGCCAGCGCCATGGCCCTGATAGACGCCACCGATAGCCGACCGAACTCCTCCCCATCCTCATCCAGAAACCGCTGCGCCAGGAAGGGCAAGAGGACCACACCCAGGGCGGCAGGGACCACCGCCAGGGGGACCTCCACCATCTTGCGGGCGAAGGCCACCGCCGTCAGTCCCCCGGCAGCGAAAGTGGAGGCGACCGCCATGTCCACCACCGGACCGGCCACGTACGAGAAGAAAAGGCCCAGCGAAAGCGGCCACGCCAGGCTTCCCACCTCCCGCAGGGCTCCGCCGGTATCTCCCAAGGAGGGTCTCTGGCGGGAAGTGGCAAACCAGCCAAACGCCTGAACCCCCAGCTGCCCCACCGAACCTATCACCACTCCTATAGCCAGGCCGGTCAGATCGCCCAGGGCCACCAGGAAGACCAGCGGAGCCGCCCTGAAGAACACCTCCCCCAGCGCCGGCAGAACGAAGCGCCGATGCGCGCGGAGCACGGCTCCCGTGACCGTGGAGAGTCCCAGGAATAGGATCGCCGGTGCCATCCATCTCATCAGATCCGTGGCAAGGTCGCGCTCGATATCTCCGAATCCCGGGGCCAGCAAGGTCACCAGCCAGGGGGCGAGGCCGACGACGGCGATCACAACCACCAGGAGCCCGGCCGCCAGGAAGAGCGATATCCTGCCCACCAGGTGGCCCTGCCTATCGGCCCATCCCCTGAGCCTGAGGTAGATGGGAAGCAAGGAGGGCTCGATAACGTCCCGCAACATCAGGAACAGCAGGAACGGCGCGCTATACGCCACCAGGTAGGCATCCGTCTCCAGGCCCGTCCCGAAGAAATAGGCCAGAGCCAGCTTCTCGGCGAAGCCCAGCCCCTTCTGGATGCCCGTGATGAGCACCAGCCAGCTCGTGGATCGAGCTATCCTTCCCGCATCAGACATCAATCCCTCCGGCGCCTCGAATGGAGCTGGCAGTATATGACAAAGCTCGCAGGCCGACAAACCCTGTCCTGCATAGGAAAGAATCGGCGTAAAAGCTCGGCCGCCCCACCGCATCCGCCATCCATGCCGACGGAACCGCGTCTGGGAACGGGAGTCGGAGCCAGCAAACGCATCACCCGCTCTAGGCCAAATAGCTTAAACGAAATGGGGCAATTGACCATTGTCAAACGTGTGACAAACGTGCTAAACTTAACCCACACCTTACCCTCCTTGCGATCACAGAGGCCCCAGGATCTATCCACATCGAAGGAAAACTCGCATTGTCTAGTCCCCAGAGAATCGCCGTCCTCAGAAAGGCAACCCTCCTCGCGGGTGCCACCCTCGCCCTGCTCGGCACCGGCTGCCAGGAGCTGATCGTCTCAGGGCCGCCTGCCGCCATCTCCGCCGCCGACAGCGCAGCTCGGATGGCCTATCTGGACGGCGACCGGCTGTGGGTGCTCGATCTGGAGGAGGACATCTCCGTCCGGGTGGCTACCGGGGTCGAGCCCGGGCCTTGCGCGCCTTATCTCGTCTCTCCGGATGGGGAGTGGATCGCCTACCTATCCGCAGACGGCGAGCTCTGGCTGGCCTCCACCGATGGCGCCCGAAATTTTCGCCTGACAGATCAGGGCATCGGGTTCCTCTCCTGGTTCCCCGACAGCCACGCCATCGTGTACAGCATGGACCAGGAAATCTATATTCGTCGGACCGATGGTGTCAGCGACCCTCAGATATTCTCCATGGCAGGTCTGGAAATCCTCTCCCCCGCATGGTCTCCCGAGGGCCGATACATCGCCTTCCTGGAGGCGATGGGAGGGGACGAGTTTAAGGTGATGAGCTTCGAGCCCGAAAGCGAGCAGTTGCGCAGCCTGGGAAGCGTCTCGCTGATCGTCACCAGCACGGTTGCCTCCGACATGGACTGCGCCGGCATCTTGACCTGGTCGCCGGACAGCACCAAATTCCTGATGAACCTGGGGACGTCGACCCTCATTTTCTACCTGTCAGGAGGCAATCCCATATTCGTGGGGCCCAGCGTCCCCATCAGGGAAGCGAGTTGGGCCCACGATGGAAGGGCTCTGGCGCTGATCGACGAAGCCGGCGGGCTCTGGACCGTCAGCGCCGACGGCTCCAACTTGCGCCAGGTGAGTCAGCAGCCCGTCCAGGGATTGTGCTGGTCACCCATCGGCCACACCCTAGCCTACAGCGCGGCCGACGGCGACAGCGTCGAGAACATCTTCCTCGTGGAATTGCCAAGGGGCAGCAAACGGCAGGTGACCGTGGGCAACGCCTATCGAAAGGTTCGGCCCCAATGGACCCCCGATGGCCGCCGGATCCTCTTCCAACGACTCACGCCCCAGGGAGGGGCGGCGGGCATCTGGTCGGCATCGCCTCGGGCTGGCAGCACCCGCCTGGTCGTGAACCGAGGCACCCATTCCAGCGTCTTCGAGTCCAGGCGCCGGTAGTCGGACCGCCGGAACCGATCGAAGAAGGGCAGAGTCCTGAGAAGGGCCAAGGTCCTGAAAGGGCAAGCCCTAAAGGGCTTGCCCTTTCCCGCTTATATGGGTACCGGAGGCCAGCTTACAGAGAGGCCTTCGTGCCCAGACCCCTTTCCAGGGCCACCTGATAAATCATCTTGGCCGACACAGCATCCTGGAAGGCTATCCCGGTGGAGTCGTAGACCGTGATCTGATCATCGCTCTGGCGACCCTCTATCTCACCGATGATGACTTGGCCCAGTCCGCCCGCGATGTCCTCCTTGCGCAGGTCCCCACTAGCCAATCCCTGGCTGATGTCGCCGAGCCTCTCACACTGAGCCATCCAGTCTACGAAGACGCGGGCTCGTTTCAACACCGCCGTCTCGCACTCCTGCTTCTCGGGCTCATCGGAGCCTATAGCGTTGATGTGCATACCCGGATGGGCCCACTCATCTCTAACCAACGGGGTCGTCGTGCCGGTCACCGCGACCAGGATCTCCGCGTTTCGGGTAGCCTCCTCCACGCTCGCCGCCTGGATATCCAGCCCCAATTGCTGCGACATCTCCTTTATGTACTGGTCCCGCACCGCATCGACCTTCTCCGCCAGATAGACCTTCTTGATATCGAAAGTCTCATTGAGCGCCATCAAATTGGTGCGTCCCTGAACCCCTCCGCCGATTATCCCCACCACTTGGGAATCGGGGCGCGCCAGGTATTTCGCCGCCAGGCCCCCTACGGCCCCGGTGCGCAGCCCTGTGATGCTGGTGCCGTCCATCAGCGCCAGCGGCAGCCCCGTATCGCTATCGTACAGGAAAACCTGCGCCGTGATATAGGGCAGGCCTTTCTCACGATTGTCATCCCTAGGGTTGCCCACCTTAATGGCCAGCGCATCCGAGTCCTCAGCGAAAGCGGGCATAACACCCATGGCCCCCGAACGAACGTGGAAGACCACCTTGGGAGGAAGGGTTACCCTCCCCCTGGCAAACTCCGCGAAGCCTTCCTCCACCGCGCGGATGTACTCCGACATGGGAACGTTCTTCTCGATCTCTTCCTGCGTGATTACCAAGAACTCTTGATTTGCCACTAGCGCCCCCTCTCTGTTTGATAGATATCTGCCGCCCTGGCTCCCACAGACTACACCAGGCATTTCAAGAACTGCCCTCGACGCTTCCTCCATCTCTTACAATGCAACGCGATGGCCCGAGGCAACCCCTTGGCCCCGTTATGCTTTCAGGCATTAGCCACCTTGATGGCCAGCGCATTCGGATCTTCCACGAAGGCCGGCATAACGGCCATGACGCCAGAGCTCACCGGGAAGATGGTCCTGGGAGGAGCGGCGGTTTTCCCCTGGGCGAAGGCACGAAAGGTGTCCTCCGTGGCCTGGATGAGGTCGGACATACGAACATTCCGCAGGATCTCATCCTGGTATACCAGCAGGAACTCCTTAGCCATCGCGGCCCTCCCTCAAGCGATCTACCCCACCAGTCTCACGGGATGTAAGCGATCACATCGATCTCCACGATCATCTCCCCCGGGAAATCGGCCGATCCAATGCTTCGCACCGGAGGGTCTTTGGGGAAATACGTCGCGTAGACCTCGTTCATGGCGGAGAAATCATTGAAATCGCGAAGGAACACCGTGGCTTTGAGGCAATTATCCAACGAGGTGCCCGCCTCCTCCAGAATCGCCTTGATGTTCTCCAGAGCCTGGCGAGTCTGCCCCTTAATGTCGGGGGCCATCTCCCCGGTGGCGGGATTCTTTCCTCCCTGGCCAGCGGTGAAAGCCAGATTCCCCCATTTCATGCCCTGGGAATAGTGCCCTCCAGGGGCAGCCGCCCTGTCCGTGCGAATTACCTGCTTGTCCATGCCGAGCCTCCTTTTGCGGATTCGATCATGTCACCCACCCAGTCGAGAGAATCTTCACCCCTCCGTCTCCGCTTATCCTTCCCACTCTTCCGCATGACGCCAACCGAGTCAAGCCGGCTGGAAAAGCGATCAGGAAGGAGCTCCTCCCGCGCCGAGCGAATAACCAAACATAGCCTCCGGATTCTCGGCCGTTTGTGAAACGGCCTCATTACCCGGAGGGACCCCTTCGATGCGCTACAGAAAGGGGACTCTACTCAGACCCAGAATCAGCCGAGCAACGACTGATAGGTCTCCTTGGAGATATCCAACAGCAGCTCCTGTCCGAGATCTAAGGCCTGGCTGACCCGTTCATCGCGAAGGCTATAGTGGACATGTCGGCCCTCTTGCCTGTAGCGAACCAAGCCACTGTCACGCAGGTAGCCCAAATGGTTGGAAACGTTTGGCTGGCTGAAGCCGGTCTCCTCAACGATCTGGCTGACCGTCTTATCCCCCTGCCGCAGGGCTTCGAGGATCGCCAGCCGAGTGGCATCGGCGAAGCCCTTGAACAACTTAGCTTCCAGCCGAAGTCTAGCTGACGCAGTGGAATTGTTGGAAACTTTCTTCTCGCTCATGTGCCCTCCTCAAAAAGATTCGGGGCAGACCATCGCCAGCCACACCACAACCCTCGCTCGCTGCCGATCATGGAGCAGGCCCGCGTACTGCACCCCAACGATGCTTACCAATACTATCCAGAACGGCCGATTTGTCAAGGTAAGCAAGGCGTGATGCCAAGAAAACTTCAAATCCTGATCCATTTTCACCGGACTACTACTCGACCCTTGCTTGCCGACCCCACACATTAATCTTAGCAGGATTCACTCGCCATCTCGGGCTTCCCGACCCTTCATCCCCTCGCTCCGAGCTCCTTTTCCATGACCCTGCCACATCGCACGTCCCTGAAAGTCAGCTGCGGACTCCCGATCGCAGAGGTGAAAACTCCCTCAACTTGACGCAATCGGAAGAACAGACTATATTCCTGCTCATGGAAGTTCAACTGGCCTATGGTCAGGGCGGATTGACCCTATCTCTTCCCGACAGCGCCGACGTCACCGTAGTGGAACCTCGCCATGTGCCCGGGCTACTCGATGAGGGGGGAGTCCTGCAGGATGCCTTGAGGTCGCCAGTGGACTCTCTCCCCCTGCGGGAGGTAGCACGGGGGAAAGGCCAGGTGGCCATCGTAGTCAGCGATGTCACTCGGCCCATGCCCACCGCTCGAATCCTTCCTCCCATCTTGGAGACCCTAGGATCACATCGGGGCGTGGTATTGATTATTGCCACCGGAATCCATCGGCCCTCCAGCCCACAGGAGTTGCAGACGATGCTGGGAGGCGACATATTGCTACGCTATCCCATCGTGCAGCACAACACTCGCGACCGATCGACGATGACATCCCTAGGCGTGATGCCTTCGGGGCACGAACTGTGGGTCAATCGCGACTACCAAGAGGCAGATGTACGCATCCTGACCGGTCTCATCGAGCCGCACTTCTTCGCAGGCTTCAGCGGCGGCCCCAAGGCGGTACTGCCTGGCATAGCGGACTCCGAGAGCATAATACACAATCACAGTGCAGCTAATCTGGATCATCCCAAGGCAACCTGGGGAATCACCAAAGGAAACCCCATTTATATGGAGATGATGGAGGCCGCCCTCAGATCTGACCCTTCATTCCTGGTGAACGTCACCGCGAATCGAGATGGCGCCATCACCGGAGTCTTCGCTGGATCCCTGGCTCCTGCCCACGAGAAGGGAACATCATCTGCCCTTCAAAACACCATGCGAGCGGTGGATGCCCCTTTCGACATCGTGATCACCAGCAACTCCGGCTATCCCCTGGACCTAAACCTATATCAGGGCATCAAGGGGCTCTCTGCGGCGGGAAGGATAGTCCGACCCGGAGGTGCCATCATACTGGCGGCAGAATGCCGCGATGGCATCCCCGATGATTCCAACTACGGCCGAATCCTGCACATGGCCGATTCTCCTCAGACGCTTTTGGATATCGTGCGGCATCCCAGCCACCATCGCGAGGGAGCTTGGCAGGCACACATCCAGGCTCTCGTGCAGCTGAAGGCGCAGGTTTTCATCCACAGCCGTTGTCTCACATCCACGCAGATCCAAAAAGCACTCCTGCTTCCCTGCGTCGACCTTCAAGCCACAGTGAAGGATCTCCTAAGAGATTACGGGCCCCAGGCCCGGGTGGCTGTGTTGCCCGAGGGCCCTCGGACTATCCCCTATCTGGCGGGATAGGCAAAAGCAAGACTCCGATGGCGTTGTACCTCCTTCTGTGGCCGGATATACTCTTTATCCAGAGAAGCGAGCTTAAAGAGTACAAACGCTCTCTGCAAAGGAGGAGGAGAACGAAAGCGAAACATCGTAGTTGGCCTCCGTCCCGACTGACGCTGGTCACCGTGGCCGCCCTGGGGTTTCTGGTTGTCGCCGCCTGGGCGGCCATGGAGGTGCGCGCCGAGATCAGCCGTGCGGCCCTCCTGCAGGAAGCCAACCGGGCGATCGGCGATGGAGACTACGATTCCGCCATCCAGCGCCTGGACAAGCTGCTGATAGAGAGCCCAAGCGATCAGGAAGCTTCCCGGCTGCGGGACTCGGCCCTTCGAAAGCGAACGCTAGCCATCCTCCGGAAGGAGTCCCGTAAAACCGCCGAAGAGCTAAACTGGGATATCGCCATCGATCGCCTGGAGTCCATCCGGAAGGTGGACATCAGCTTCGACCAGCCGAGCCTGAACCAGGACCTCTGCGAGGCCTACAAGCAGAAGGGCCTGTCCCTTGTCAGCCAGTTCGCCCGGAGTGGCAGCCAAGCGGATCTGTCCGAAGCGGCCACCATCTTCGCCAAAGGCATCTCCGTGTGTCCCGAGGACGAGGCCCTCTGGTCCGAGAACCACTTGGCTGGGGCCTACCTGGAGGGGCTCAAATCCCTTCACAAGCAGGACTGGGGGGTCGCCATTTCCAACTTCCAGTCCGTATTGGCAGCCCGCCGTGACTACGCTGGCGGCCGGGCCAACGAGATGCTGTATCAGACCTACCTCAGGAAAGGCGATTCACTCTATCAACGAGGCGAGCTCAACAAGGCGCTGGTGGAGTACATCAACGCCCTGGACGTATCCGTGAACGATCACTCGGAGGCCCAAGAGCGCCGCAAGCAGGTTCTTGAAGAGAACCTGTGCGCCTCCTATCTGGACACCGGGCTGGGTCTCATCGATGAACACGTGCAGGAAAGCAAACTGACTCACCTGACAGATGCGCTGGAGGAGTTTGAGCGAGGACTTCAGGTATGCCCTGATGATCCCGCCCTGACCAGCGAGCACAACCTGGTCTCCATCTACCTTAAAGGACGATCGCATTACGACGCCCAGAACTGGCGAGAGGCCATAGTTGAGCTGACCGAAGTCTACGAGTTGCGTCGCGACTACCTCGAAGGCCAAGCGGCCCAGGAGCTCTACCAAGCCTACTTAAACCGAGGGAACCAGAAATACGAGGAAGGCGACTACAACGGCGCCCTGGCCGAGTACCAGGAGGCTCTCCAGATATCGATCTCCAACCGTTCGGAGGCGGAGGCTGCCAGGGATCGAGCGAAAGAAGCTCTCGCCACGCCCCCCCTCACCCCCATCCCTACCCTAGAGCCTCAGGTTTCCTATCAACATCTCGCACCCCAGATCATAGGGCCCGAGGATGGATTCAAGCACCTGGGCGAAGAGAGCCTCCCTGTGCTGCAATGGCACAGCGTCGGAGGGCTGAGCTACAACGAATACTACGAGGTGACCGTATCGCGCGCGTGGCAAGGGAACGCACAGCATTCCACCGTGGAGTGGACCAAGGAAACATCCCTTCTCTTCGACCAATTCGGCACCTCCGACGACGGAGCGTACCGCTGGTGGATAACCGTGAACCGCCTGACCAATGTGGGCCCCGACGGCAGCAGAGAGGGAGAAGCCACAAGCCCGCCGTCGGAGCAACACTTCTTCCTCTGGGAGTAAGTCTTATGGATTCCAAAGGCCAGGCCCTCTAGGTCCAAACGGGCCCAACGGCCAAAAAAAGCGGGGCGTCGACGTTCGGCGCCCCGCTTGAACTGCGGCTCCCTTCTTCCCTATGTGGGAAGCGGATCCACTTGCTCCTCCCTTTCCTTCACGCGGAAGACGATCTCATCGCCCTCGCGGTCCGCCAGGATCGAGTCGCCATCCTTGAAGTTGCCCGAAAGCATGCTCTCCGAGAGGGGATCCTCTATGAGATCCCGGATGGTTCGACGCAGCGGACGAGCCCCGAAGATCGGTTCATAGCCCTTCTCGGCGATGAGCTCACGGGCATCTTCGGTGGTATCCAACGACAGCTTATGCTCCTCCAGCCGATCCTGGACCTTATTCAGCATCAGGCCAACGATCTCTCCAATCTGCTCCCGGTTCAGCGCCCTGAAAACTATCACACTATCCACCCTATTCAGGAACTCGGGCCGGAAGGTCTTCTTGAGTTGCTCCAAGACCTTTTCCCTCATCTTCTGGTAATCTCGCTCCGCCGACTGTGCCTCATCGCTCGTCAGCCGAAAACCGAGGTTGGATTCCCGGCTGATGATATCGGCCCCCACGTTGGAGGTCATAATAACGATGGCGTTGCGGAAATCGACTTTACGCCCTTTAGCATCTGATAGATGGCCTTCCTCCATGATCTGAAGGAGCATGTTGAAGGCCTCGGGGTGCGCCTTCTCCACCTCGTCGAAGCATATGATGGAATAGGGGCGGCGGCGAACGGCCTCGGTCAGCTGCCCCGCCTCCTCATAGCCCACGTAGCCAGGAGGCGCTCCCACCAGACGAGCCACGGAATGACGCTCCATGAACTCGGACATGTCAAGCTGAATGAGCGCATCTTCGCTGCCGAACACAAACTCCGCCAGCGCCTTGGCCAGTTCCGTTTTTCCCACGCCCGTGGGACCCAAGAAGATGAACGAACCAATGGGGCGCCGTGGATCCTTCAACCCCGCTCGAGCTCGGCGTACCGCCTTGGAGATGCTGGTGATCGCCTCATCTTGCCCCACCACCCTCTGATGCAACGCCTCCTCCATCCGCAGCAGTCGACTCGACTCCTCCTCCACAATCTGCGCGGTCGGGATTCCCGTCCACATCGAAAGCACCTCGGCGATGTCATCGGGAGTCACCTGCTGGGGAGCACCTTCGACAGCCGTATCGGGCGAATCCCATCCCAGCTGCATCTGCTCCAGCTCTCGGCTCAGAGAGCGCTCCTTATCCCTCAGACTGGCCGCCACCTCATACTCCTGCGCCTCGAAAGCCAGATCCTTCTCCTGTTGCACTTGAGTCAGCTTCCGGAAGGCCTCCTTCAGGCCACCCGCGCTAGGCGCTTTGTAAATGCGAACCCGGGATGCAGCTTCATCCACCAGATCGATGGCTTTATCCGGGAGGTAACGATCGGACACGTAGCGACTCGCCAGCCGCGCTGCGGAGCAGAGAGACTCGTCGGTGATGCTAAGGCGATGATGGGCCTCATACCGGCCCACGATCCCTCGGAGTATATCTATAGTTTCATCAACCGTCGGTTCCTCGACGACCACGGGTTGGAATCGCCGTTCCAGGGCGGCATCCCCTTCGATGTGCTTGCGATACTCCTCCAACGTGGTCGCACCCACACACTGCAGCTCGCCACGAGCCAACGCCGGCTTCAGGATATTGGCCGCATCCACCGAGCTGCCCGCCGACCCAGCGCCCACCAGCATGTGAAGCTCATCGATGAACAGAACGCTCTCCGTGTTCTTGATCTCGGATATCACCTTCTTCAAGCGCTCTTCGAACTGGCCGCGATACATCGTGCCGGCCACCAACGAGCCCACGTCCAACATGACCACCCGCTTGCCCATGAGGTCATGCGGAACCTCCCCAGCCACAATCCGTTGGGCCAGGGCCTCCACTATGGCCGTCTTGCCCACCCCAGGCTCACCGATCAGGGCGGGGTTGTTCTTCGTCCGACGCGCCAGGATCTGGATCACCCGTTCGATCTCCTTCTGGCGCCCGACTACCGGATCGAGTTTCTCCTCCCGAGCCAACTGCGTCAAATCGGTGCTCAGCTCGTCCAAGACCGAAGCCGTCTTGCCCTTCCTCTGCGCCTGGTCAGACGTCACCGAACTCGAGTCAGCCTTGTCTCGGAGGATACTAACCAGCTGACGGCGAACGGCCTTGATGTCCACACCCATGTTCGCCAAGATGCCGGCCGCAATGCCTTCGCCCTCCCGCAAGACGCCCAGCAGAAGATGCTCCGTTCCCACATGGCGGCTGCCCATGCGACGAGCCTCATCCACCGCCAGTTCGATGACCTGCTTGGTCCGGGGAGAAAGTTCGAGTTCCCCCGCGATGGCGGCATGACCAGGGGCGACCGTCTGATCGATGACCGAGCGGATCTCATCCGATTCGATCCTCAGATCTCGAAGGATACGAGCGGCCACACCGTCCTGCTCCGAGATCAGCCCTAGAAGCAGGTGCTCGGTTCCTATGTAACCATGTCCCAGCCGCTGAGCCTCCTCTTGAGCCAAGCCCAGAACCCGGCGCGCCCTTCTAGTGAATCGGTCTAGCTTGCTGTCCATTATCTCCTGCAGCCCCCTGCTCCCTTGGATCCCCACCGCAGCCGCAAGGGAGCGATCTCGCTCCAGACAGAGCCTCTATAGAATACCACCAGGTTGTGCTATCCTCTGTAGCGCAACCTACACAGACCAACCGAGGATGCAAGCGACCGACACTTGGATGCGAATAAGGGAAACTCGGCCACCGCCTCACTCCTCCTCAGACGACGAATTCGCCTCGCCCTCGCCATTCTCCACCACAACTTCGGAAGATCGTTCCTCCTCCGCCTCGGGAACGGCCTCCTCCTCCGCATCGGTAACACCTTCCGGGCCCTCCGCCTCGGGAACAGCCTCCTCTGCATCGGGAACACCTTCCGGGCCCTCTGCCTCGGGACCAGCCTCCTCCTCCGCATCGGGAACACCTTCCGGGCCCTCTGCCTCGGGACCAGCCTCCCCCGCATCCTCCGCTGCTTCCTCGGGAGGAAGCTCTTCTTCATCCATCTGGGCGTGGGCCAGCTCCGACTTCCAGTCAAAATCCTCGTACTCGTGCTCCTCCACCTGCCGGAAGCTCAAGGCGATGCGGCGGCGTTCGGGGTCGATCCGAAGCACCCGAAGGGGCAAAACATCTCCATCCTTCACCACCTCGTTCGGGTGGGAAACCTTCCTATCTGACAGCTCAGATATATGGATAAGCCCCTCGATGTAGTCGTCCAGCCGAGCGAAGGCGCCGAAGCTCGTCACCTTGGTGATCGTCCCTTCCACCACCTGCCCCACGACGTAGTGCTCCTCGACCTTGTCCCAGGGCTCTTCCTGGAGCCGTTTAAGGCTCAAGCCGATCCTTCCCCGCTCAGGGTCCACATTCAGGATGTAAACGTCCACCTCCTGGCCCACTTCCAGCACATCCTCGGGCTTGACCCCGCGCCGCCACGACAGCTCGGAGAGATGAATGAGCCCATCGGCGCCGCCCAGATCAACAAAAGCTCCGAAGTCGCACAGGCTGCTGACCGCGCCTCTGACGGTTTGCCCTTCGGTCATCTCGGAAAGCAACTCCAGCTTTCGCTCATGTCGTCGTTGCCTTTCCGCTTCCCGCTGAGACAGGATGAGGCGGTTGCGGCGCTGGTCCATCTCGATGATCTTGACCCATGCCTCCTGCCCCTCCATTTCCTTCATCCAATCCTTCAGCGAAAAGTCATCACGTTGCCGACGCGGGATTCCCTCCACCTGAGAGAGAGGTAGAAAACCCCTGACCTCGCCCACTCCGATGATGAATCCCCCTTTGTTGAAATCTGTTATGACGCCAGAGAATATCTCGCCACTTCGGAACTTCTCCTCCGCCATGCGCCAATCGCGCTGAATGAGCGCCCTCTCCAGGGAGAGGATAGGATTGCCCTCTCGTCCCTCAGGATTAATGATATAGAGCAGAACTTTACCGCCCTCGCGAAGTTCCATGAAATCTTCATCGGACAGCCTCGCTACCTCCGCAGTAGCGACTATCCCCTCAGACTTGGCACCCACGTCCACCAATATCGCTTGTCGGCTGACCTTGACCAGGGTTCCTTCCACGATATCACCTTGCTTGAGCTGCTTATGGCCGAAGCCTCCCTCGCCCAGCAGCTCCTCCATGGGGTTCACCCGCTCGCTTTCCAATTCTCCCCCCTCTTGCGAGACGGCACCCACCCGCTCATCCAATTCTCCATCCCCTCTCTCCTTTTCGTGCCTCTATCTATCATTATAATCCAAAGAGGGCCGAAGGTCAACCACCTGGCCAGGCCCACACTTCCGAGTGCGGCCCAGGAGGGTGAATTCGCCCAATGGGCCCCACAGCGTGGAATTCGATACCAGATTCTCGAACAGAGGAGGCAACGGGTGCAAGACAGCGTCACCACCAGCAGGGTTGACTTGGCCGAACCGCGAGTCCCAAGACAAAGGCAGGGAGGGACTCTTCCATATGCCATACCCGCCGCTCTACCGATGGCTTGGCTCTTCAGAGGGCAGGAGCAGCCGTGCCAAGCCCCTAATATGGGTTGGTTATGAACATCGAAGCTCAGAGAATCCCCGGCCGCGGATGCCGATGGGTGATCCGATGTCAACCGCGACCGCAGAGCCCTGGTACCAGATTGTCCGCCGAAAAGCCTAAAGTCTTTGCCCCCGTCTCGCCCGGAATCTATAATCTCTTCATCCAGGCCAAGAAGGGATCATGATGTCTTCGTCTCGCGAGGGAATCGCCTTTCTGGAGGAAAGGCTGGCCGAGCTGCCCGCCTCTAGCCAGGAGGTATTCCGCCGAATCTTCCATGTCAGTACCGCCACAGGCACCTTGATGCCCCCCGCCTCCATGCGCCGATGGATCGAAGAGCGCTTCGGCTCGCTGGACGCCGTGAAACGCCAGCGAATCGTCAAAATGACCAACCTTGTGACCATGGAAGGGGCTCTCTTCAACGCGCTCAGGGCCCGGCGCCCTATGGAAGCCCTCAGCGGCATCGACGTTGGGAAGGCCATCTTAGAGAGCGTGGGCGATCCCTTCTGTCATCCATTGGAGAAGACCCCAGAAGACATCTTCGGCAGGATCAGGGGCGCCCACGCCATAACCGGCAGCAATGTGGCAAAGTACGATGGCTTCCATGGGCTGGTGATGTTCGACGAGCACGATCCCTTGAACTTCACCGCCGAGCAAGTAGCAAGCTACCTGGATACAGCGTTGGAATGGGCTCGAGAGGCCAATCGCTGGGATCCGCGGGCCAAGTACTTCTTCTTCATGTGGAACTGCCTCTGGAAGAGCGGTGCTTCGATCATCCACGGCCACGCCCAGATGGCCCTGAGCCATGATCTGCACTACGCCAAGGTGGAGGGATGGAGGAAGGCTGCCTGTGCCTACCGAGAGCGTTACGGCACAAATTACTTTCACGATCTGGTCCAGGCGCACGCCAGTCTGGATCTGGCCTGGCCATGGAGCTCCACCCGTTGTATGGCGTATCTCACCCCCATCAGAGACAACGAAGTCCTGTTGGTCTCCGAGGCGATAGACGGCGACCTCAAGCGGTCGATTCATCGGGTCCTCCGCTGCTTCATCGAGGAGATAGGCGTCCGCAGTTTCAACCTGGCCCTCTATATGCCTCCATTAGCGCCGACGACGGAGGACTGGGATGGCTTCCCCGTGATAGTCCGCATCGTGGATCGGGGAAACCCCGCGAACAGGACGGCGGACGTGGGAGCTATGGAGCTCTATGCCAGCAGCATAATCGCCAGCGACCCCTTCATCGTCGCCCGGACCATGCAGGCTTTCCCAAACCCTGAGATCGGCTGATGTCACTCGGACGTCGCACGAACCCGCTATCGCGTGGCCGAGTCTCTCGATCGGTCTTTTGACATTCGCCCCCTTATCGCCTATAATCCGCGCGCAGCACGCTCGACATCCAAGGGGGGCGCTATGGCGTCGACAGATCTTCACCCCGATCCGCTGACTCGAGACTCTCGCACGGAAGATCCTCGGAGGCTTCCCCTCTCATCCCCTTGAGCCGCTCATGCCGTCGGCCAAGTTGGCGACGATCCATACTCGCGAAAGGTAACTGCCTAAATCAATCTGAAGGAGAAAGCTGTGAGGATGCCCAAAGCTGATAATGCTCCGATAGCATCAGCTACCGGGGTGCAGACCAGACGATCCGCGCTGCTTACGGCTCTCTACAGAGCACAGGAGCAATACGGCTATCTGAGCAAGGAAGCCATCCAACGTGCCGCCGAGAGCGTCGGGGGCATGCCGAACCAAGTCTATCAGATGGCCAGCTTCTACTCCCTATACCGCAGGGAGCCCGTGGGTCAATACTTATTGCAGGTGTGCACCGGCCTCTCTTGTCACCTCCGAAAGGGGGGCGACTCGATAGCGGCGCACATCACCAGCAAGTTGGGCATAGAGTCAGGGGAGACGACCGCCGATGGCAGGTTCACCCTAAAAGAAGTGCATTGCCTGGCTTCCTGTGGAACCTCCCCCGCCATGCAGGTCAACGATGAGCTCTATGAAAACCTCACCCTGGAGAGGGTAGGCGAAATTCTAGACGAATTGACGGGGGCTTAAACAGATGGAGGAGATCTTACTGAGGAACGTGGGAATCCCTGACTCGGAGACCATCGACGTCTACTTGGAGCGAGGGGGCTATGAAGCCGTCCGCAAGGCTCTGACCGAGATGACCCCTGGGGAGATCATCGACGAGGTGAAACGCTCGGGTCTCCGGGGGCGGGGCGGTGCTGGGTTCCCAGCCGGCCTCAAGTGGAGCTTCATGCCCAAGGAGGTGGAAGGCCCCAAATTCCTCTGCGTCAACGCCGACGAGGGAGAACCCGGCACCTTCAAGGACCGATTGCTGGTGGAGGAGGATCCTCACCAGGTTCTGGAAGGCATAATAATCGCCAGCTACACACTAGACGTACACCGGGCCTTTGTTTACATTCGAGGAGAATTCTCCCGGGGCATCAAGCGCTGGATGAAGGCCATCAACGACGCCTACGAGCGAGGCTTCCTGGGCGAGAACATCCTAGGCAGCGGCTTCACCCTCAATATCTCCCACCATCGAGGTGCCGGCGCCTACATCTGCGGCGAGGAAACGGCGCTCATGGAATCCCTGGAGGGCAAGCGAGGGGAGCCCCGGCTGAAGCCCCCCTTCCCCACCGAATACGGCCTGTTTGGACAACCGACCATCGTGCACAATATCGAGACTCTGGCTAACATCCCTCACATCGTCCTGCGAGGCGGGGAATGGTATGCGGAAATCGGCACCCCGAAGAGCACAGGCCCCAAGCTCTTCTGCGTGAGCGGGCACGTGAATCAGCCAGGAAACTATGAGCTGCCACTGGGCACCCCCCTGCGCGAGATCATCTTCGATCACGCAGGAGGGATATTGGAGGGGCGCGAACTGAAAGCCGTCATCCCCGGCGGCTCCTCCACTCCCATGCTGAGCGCCGACCAGGTGGACGTATCCATGGACTTCGAGTCCCTGGTGGACGCGGGGAGCATGCTGGGAACAGGCGCCATCATCGTCATGGATGAGACGACCTGCATCGTAGACGCCACATTGCGGCTGGCGCGATTCTACGCCCACGAATCCTGCGGAAAATGCGGCCCCTGTCGGTCGGGCACCCCCAAGTTAGTCCAGGCCCTGGAAACCATCGAAGCGGGCAAGGGCGAGGCCAGGGATATCGACATGCTGTTGCGCATCTGCGAAGGAATGGCGGGGAGAACCCTCTGCCCTTTGGGGGACGCCGCCATCAATCCGGTGATCAGCAGCATCCATCATTTTCGCGACGAATACGAGTATCACGTGACCCACGGCCGTTGCGCCACCGGGGCGTGACGGGCAGACATCTCACTCTACCACCCATAACACGGGCATCGTTTCGGAGTCCCACACCCACGAGGTGGCCGGCGCGGCCAACGGGGAGCAGGGACTCCATAGCGTGGGAGCTCTGCTGAAGAGGTGAGTCGTTCATACGGCGGCAGGCCAATCTTTGGCTTGCCGCCGTATGAACTGCGCTACTGATCTTCCTCCTCTTCCTCGTAGAGGGCGGGGCCCACCAGGACGCCAACTCTCGGCAACGCGGTCAAAAGAGGGACCCCCACTATGGCGGCAGCTACAGCAAAGATGATGCGCTCTAAGGGACCTAAGAAGGTTAGCATTAGCACCTGAGCTGGAGGTGGGCCAGCCATGACCAGCCACATTAGGTTTCCCATGGCTTGGGAGGCCACGATGCCGGCCAAGGAAGCCATGAAGATCCCCGCGAACATCTTCGCCTTATCCTCCCTCGCTAGCCAGTGAGACCCCCAGATTGCACCCAAGATGGCGGCTAGGATCCCCAGCAGATATACAGGAGGCATGAACCACGCAGCACGCCCCAGCGGAAAAGCGTACCACGCCGCACCTAAGACTACAATGATGACCACAGGCCACAGCCAGTTACGACGCATGACAAGCCCAGATACTAGCGCCCCAACAGCTTGAATGGTAAAGTAGAAGACTCCAGCAAATGGAGGTCCAGGGACATAGATCTGTCCGATAAAGCTGCCGATGGCAGCGCACAGCATACCGGCCCAGGGGCCAAAGAAAACTCCAGCCAGGGGTATCAACACTTTGCCTACAGTGAAGTTCCCCCCCCCAACGAGAGGAAAGGTGGGGAGAAGCCAAGCCACAGCGATGATGGCAGCCCACACAGCCACAATAGCTGGATGAACCCTTCCGAAAACGCCTCTGGTTTTCATGTGGGAACTTTCCTCCTTGTATCTATCTCAGCTTTTCTAATACGATCCAACGTCCAGCGAGACATCGCTTCCACCACATGGACGTTTCGGGGAGCCCCTAGATAAGAGGGAAGTGCTTGGGCTAGGCGGGTGATCTGAGGTGGGAGCACATGTGCCTCCGCCAGGCGGTCGGGCTGAGCGAAAACCTCCCCAGGAGCACCATCCATCCAGCTCCCCCCTTGGTGAAGCACCAACACCCTAGTGGAATACTCGGCTACCACCGACATATCGTGCGTGGCCATGACCACGCACCCTCCCCGCTCCTGGAACCTCTTCACCACAGCCATCACCTGGCGGGATCCCGGCAGATCCTGGCCGGTAGTAGGCTCATCCAGAATGAGCACCTGAGGCCTCATGGCCAACACGGAGGCCAGAACCACCTTGGTTCTTTCGCCACGAGACAAGGCCAATGAGAAAGCTCCCCGCTTGGACTTCAGACGCAGCGATCTCAGGGCCTCCTCGACTCGTTCCTCCACGTCAGCATCCGACAGGCCGAGGTTACGAGGTCCAAATCCCACCTCGGCCTCCACCGTCTCGGCGAACAGTTGGCTGTCCGGATTCTGGAGCACGAACCCTACACGAGCCGCCAATCGGGCGGTGCTGACGGAGGCTACATCCAGACCCGCCACCCAGACCGCCCCCCCCTGGGGCTTCAGGAGACCCAAGAGGAGCCTGAGCAAGGTGGTCTTCCCTGAGCCGTTCTCACCCACGATGGCCACGAATTCCCCCTCGCGGATGGCCACCGAAAAGCTCCGCAAGGCGAGTTGCCTCTGCTCTGGATATGAAAAGGACACGCTCTGGACTTGAACAGCGACGGTCATCGCCCTCCTCCCTGCATGAGGGTTTCCAGGGCCCGGCTCGCCTCCCCCACAGTCACCGGAAAGGGTTCCATCCGAAGTCCCTGATGCAGGAGATGAAAAGCTAGGTGGCTGACCTGAGGCCGGCGTATAGCCGTACCCTGAATCAGCTCCCAGTTGCGAAAGACCTTCCGGAGGCCGCCGTCGGCCACGATATGACCATGGTGGATCACCACCGCCCGATCCGCGAACTCGGCAACCCCCTCCCCATCGTCGGTGGCGACGATCACCGTGATCCCATCATTTCGATTCAGGTCCCAGGCCACCCTCATCACATCCCTTTTCCCCACAGGATCCAGTTGAGCTGTGGCCTCATCCAGGATCAGAATTCGAGGGCGCATAGCCAGAACCGAAGCGATCGCCAAACGCTGTTTCTGTCCCCCCGAAAGGGAGGTTGGTGAGCGTTCCTCCACTCCCGCCAACCCCACTATCTCCAGGGCCCAAATCACTCGAGTCCGAATCTCATCCGCGTGAAGACACAGGTTCTCGGGACCAAAGGCGACTTCATCCAGCGCACGGGTGGTGAAGAGCTGGCTTCCCGGATCCTCCAGAACCATCCCCACGCTCTCCGTAAGCCGCGCGACGGGCGTATCGCGGGTCTCGCAGCCCTCGACCCGCACCGATCCCCTCAGCCGTCCACCCCTGGAATGGGGGATGATACCATTGAAGATCTGACATAACGTGCTCTTCCCCGCCTGGTTGCGCCCCAGGAGAGCCACGAACTCCCCCGGCGAGATGGACAGAGAGATATCCCGCAAGGCATATTCGTCGCTGCCCGGATAGCGGTAAGAGACATCTTCGAGGACGATCCCCCCTGGCTCACCGGTCATCGCATGACCCCAGCGATGGCGATGGCCAGGAAGATGGCGCAAAGGCCTAGCCCCAGAATCAGGGCCAACCAATCCCCCCCGCTCATCGCTATGGAGTAGACGTACGTCCGCTCGGGGTAGGCGCCGAAGCCCCTGCTATCCATAGCAATGGACATGAGTTGGGCCCGCCGCATAGCTCCGATAACCAGGGGGGTGACGAGTGGCGGATAGGCCCTCAACTTCTCCCACAGGCTTCCGGTCTCGAATGCCTGAAGAGCTCGCAGTTTCTGCGCGTCCACCACGTTTCGGGCCTCCTCCTGAAGAACGGGGATGAGGTTCAACGTGGTGGTAGCAGTATACGCCACGGTATAAGGCAAGCCCAAACGCACCAACCCCAGGACCAGCCGATGGATGGGCGTGGTCATGATCACTATGGGCAACAGTGAGACCATGGTCAGAAGACGTACGGAGAGGAGGAGGGCGAAGCCGATCCCTTCCAGAGTGATGACTCCCCAACCCCCAACCAGGGGAATATCTTGGGAAACCAAGGGGCCCGCCAGGACGGTCTCGCCGGGATATAGAAAGGCCTGGATGACGAAGATGAAGGCCATCATGCCCAGCATGAGTCGGAGATATCCGCCCCACATGGAAAGCGGCAGCCCGGATATCCACCACACCGTCCCCACCGCTGCCAGAAGGACGACGGCCAAGGGCAAATCTTGTATGGCAAATACGACCAAAGTGAAGCCGATCAAGAGGGTGATCTTCACCCTGGGATCCAGACGGTGAAGGAATGTGGCCCCAGGGTGGTATTGAACTAAGGTGCTCAAGGGATGATGTCTCCCTGCACTGTGATGTCGCCGCCGGGCGCATTATATCACGAAAGCGCCGGCAACAACACACGGGACTGGCCCCGTCAACGACACATGGGACTGGCCCTTGGCGCCACGACGACTGCAAGCGCCGGCAAGGCCTCCCCACGATTGAGCGCTGCATATGTGCTCCGATTGATCGCCCCTGAATAGCTATGCTATAATGCCGCCAACTCTCGGCCAGCGGAGGTCAGCAGCTTATGAGAGAAGCCCGTATCACATCGAGGAAGATAGACCTGTTCCGATTCGTGGTGCTTCTGGCCGCAGGTGCCCTTTACCTAGCAAGCTGCGGGCGCGGTGAAACCCCTACCCCCTCTCCCACGGCAACGCCCAAAGTTTCCAGCACCTTCACTCCCACCAGCAAGCCCACTCCCACCAGCGAGCCCACAGTGACGCCTCCCCCGGATTTGACTTACACCATGTGTCCCCTGACCGGCGAGAAGCCCATCTCTCCGGAACACGCCAACCGACCGCCCATCGCCATCAAGGTGGAGAATTCCCCGGCGGCTCGTCCTCAGTCGGGACTAGACAAGGCCGACATCGTCTTCGAACATATGGCGGAGGGAGGAATCACCCGGTTCACCGCTATTTATTTATGCCACGACTGCGATACGGTGGGCCCCGTGCGAAGCTCTCGGCTGATAGATCTGGAATTGGCGCCGGCCTACAAGGCTATGCTGGGCCACGTAGGAGCCAGCACTCCCATCATGGAAATGATCGCGGCGTCCGACACTCGCGACATGGATGAGTACCTAGGCGCTCCCGGGTTTCGGCGGTCCGAAGACCGCAAGGCGCCACATAACACCTATGCCGACACCGTGATCTTCTGGGAGACTGCCAAAAGCAGAGGCTGGACCGACAAGGTGGATCTGCTAGGGCTTGTCTTCTCTAAGGACCCCCCACCCTCTCAGGGGAAAGCCACCCATATCCTCATAGACTACTCCAAGTGGTGCGCGGTGGACTACTCCTACGATCAGGAGCTGCAGGGTTACTTGCGCTCCATAGCTGGCGAGGCTCACGTGGACAAGGAGACCGGCCAACAGATTTCGGTCAAGAACGTGATAGTCCTATTTGCCGAGATCACAGAGAGCGACATCGTGGAGGATGCCAACGGTGCGCTCTCCCTCCGGATCAACCTGATGGGGAGGGGAGACATCGTTCTCTATCGCGACGGCCTAGCCTTTCCCGGGTTCTGGGTGAGGGAGGAAAGAGATCAAATCATCCGGTTCGTCGATCAGTATGACAACCCCCTCTTCCTGAAGGAGGGCAACACCTGGGTCCAGGTGGTCCCACAAGGCTTTGAGGTAGAGGTGAAATGACCCTGGCGCGTGATGTGCCGAGCGTCATGGACAGCTCGTGGAGGCCGCCACTTCGCCTTCGAGCGTCCTTTCCTCCGCCGAACGCAGCCTTGCACCCCTCTTTCATGTCAGGGACGCATAGGCGCGGTGGCCCTCCCGTATCGCTCGCTATGAACCGTCTTCTCCGCCCAACGACGCTCTTGCCCTCGCTCGGACGCTCTGTATAATCCTAGTCGACAAAGAAGTTATTCCTGCAACGGAGGAGGGATTCATGAGCGACAAACCGGATCGAAACTTTGGGATGGATCTGGCCCGGGTCACCGAGGCTGCAGCCTTGGCTGCAGCCCGATGGATGGGTCGAGGCGACAAGAACGGATGCGATCAGGCGGCGGTGGATGCTATGCGCCTGATGTTGAACAGCTTGGAGATGGATGGCATTGTGGTCATCGGTGAAGGGGAAAAGGACGAAGCGCCCATGCTGTACAACGGGGAGAGGCTGGGCACGGGAAACGGCCCCAAAGTGGATATCGCCGTGGATCCGATCGATGGAACCCGACTCTTGGCGAAAGGACAGCCCAACTCCCTGGCGGTGGTGGCTCTGTCCGAGCGGGGCACCATGTTCTCCCCTGGGAACTTGGTCTATATGAACAAGCTCGCGGTGGGGCCCAGGGCGAGAGGCGCCATCGACATCGACGCTCCCGTCATCGAGAACCTGACCAACGTGGCACGCGCCCTGGACAAGGAGCTGAACGACTTGACGGTGGTGATCCTGGATCGACCCCGGCACGAGAAGCTCATCGACGAGGTTCGCAAAATAGGGTCTCGCATCAAGCTCATCGGCGATGGTGACATCTCCGGCGGCCTGATGCCCGCTCTGGAGGAGACGGGGATCGATATCCTGATAGGCATAGGAGGGTCGCCGGAAGCCGTCGTCACCGCATGCGCCCTCAAGTGCCTGAGGGGTGAGATTCAGGCCAAGCTATGGCCTCGCGACGATGAAGAGCGCAGGACAGCGAAAAAGCAGGGTATGGATCTGGATCGAGTGTACAGCACCGATGACCTGGTCTCGGGGGACAACGTCTTCTTCGCCGCCACCGGGACCACCGACGGAGAGCTTCTCACGGGCGTGACCTACACCAGCGAGGGCGCCAGGACCAGCTCGATCATGATGCGTTCCAAGTCGGGCACCGTCCGCCGCATCGAGGCCCAACATCGGCGGGACAAGCTGATCGAGATGGACAACAACAGGCCCTGCTTGGACTGATCCCCTTAGGGGCAAACGGCCAATCGGAGGAAGCGGAGGGCGAGCGTCCGGGCCTCTTCCTATCCCCCGCTCGGCGCGGCTTGGCCGATGCGTAACTCTCCGTATAGAGCCTGGACGCGGTCAGCGACCATAGGCCAACTATACTCCTTGGCCACCCGGGCCCCGTTCCGCCCCATGCTCCGGCGCATCTCCTCATCCGACAGAAGACACTGCAAATGGTCGGCCAAGACCTGAGCGTCGCCTTCGGGAACGAGGTAGCCGGTGATCCCGTCCTGCACCGTGTGAGCCAGCCCCCCCACGCGGGAGGCGATCACCGGCGCCCCACAGGCCATGGCCTCCAGAGCTACCATGCCGAAGGACTCATACCGGGAGGGAACCACACACACTTCGGCCGCCGCATAGTAATAAGGGAGATCTTCCTGGTTGCGGCTTCCCAGGAAGGTGATCAGATTCGCCAAGCCCAGCCCTTTTTCCATCTCGCGCAGCCGGCTCATCTCGCTGTCCCACGGATCGGCCTCCCCCTCCGGGTCACCCCCAATGATGGCGAGACAGAGATCTTCCTCGGCGCCGGGGACGCGCTGGGCCATCAGAGCCATGGCGCGCAGAAGGGTATCGATGCCCTTAAGCGGCTCGATCCGGCCCACATAAAGGATCATTCGATGGCCACAGGGGATGGCAACCCTTTCCAGTGCCTCATCTCGCGGGATGGGCCGGAATAGATTGGAGTCCACGCCGCAGGGGACGATGCGAATCCGCTCCTCTGGAGCGCCGTAGAGAGCCACCATGGCCTCTCTCTCGGTGGGGTTGGCGGCCACCAGAATATCCGCATCGGCCATCAGCTCGGCCTCCACCCGAATGCGTCGGCTGGACTCCCACTCAGATGGCTTCGCAACGGAGTTCTTGAGGTGCCCCAGGGTGTGGAATCGCTGGATCCAGGGAACTTCCCAGGCCGCCTTCAGCTCCCTGGCCACCCATCCAGACAGCCAGTAGTGAGCGTCGATCAGGTCGTAACCGCCGCCATCGGCGGCCGCAAAGGCCTTGACTTCCTCCACGAACCGGGGCAGGTAATCCCAAGTCTTATCCTTGGGGTAGGGCGCCCGCGGGCCCGCCGGGATATGCACGACCCGAACGTTAACGGCATCGGGGCCCAAGCTGCCGATTCGGGGAGTGGTGTTCTGGGCACGGGTGAAAACGTCCACCTCGATACCCCGACGACCCAACTCGCGGCTCAACTCCCGCACGTAGACGTTCATGCCGCCCGTGCACTTGCCGCCCAGAGTGGCCATCGGGCAGGTGTGGACGCTGATCATGGCAATGCGGGGCATGATTCACCGCCTCTTCAGGGTGATATGATAGACGAAGGTGTCTTCACCGCCCAGGTCGTACTTGTAGCGCTCGTCGCCCCGGAGGAAATCGAACCGGCTCAGGCCGCGCTCAATAGCATCCCTCATATAGTACGCGAGGAGTACGATCCCAGGGCTGATCGAGTCATAACGACCCGGCGCGTAGCCCGAGTTGTAGACCAGGATGGCATCCCCGTAGAGGAAGCACAGATACGATGCAACCTCCAGCTCATTCACCCATGCTGTGGCCAACTCCACCCAGCCCACGGACGACAGCGCTTCCGCCATGCGACGGAAGAACATTTCCATGGAGGAGTCCATGAAGGCCTCCTTGCCTTCGTCACTCCTGCGATGGAGGGCAAAAAAGGTCTCCATCTCCCGAGTCAGAGCTTCGCCTCCCCGCACAATACGCCAAGTGATCCCTCCCGCCTCCTCGGCCCTGCGCAGCTTGCGGCGCAACTCGTGACGTCGCTTCTTGGAGAGCCCTTCCAGATACTCCTCCCAGGTCTCAGGCAGGCTCACCAGAGGGCAAACATCCTCCTCCACCTCATCCAGCGACAGCCCGAAAGAAGGGGCGAGGCGGGGAAGAATCTCTCTGGTGGGAGAAGCCTGAGGGATGGAGTGCAGGTCCAGGACATCCCAGCCATCGCTTCCGCAGAGGTGCTCCAGCAGGTGACACCACGCGGCTTCCTCCCGGTCGCGCGCCGCGATGAGATCCAAGTAGTCAGCCAACTCGGTTCCTCCTACCAGCCGCAGGAGACGATCCTCCCGGTAGAAGGGCGCGATTCCCTGGAGCTTCCCCTCCCCATCGCGCAGGGCGAGAATGTTGAGCTCTTTGCCTCGCCCGAAGGATTCCCACCATACCGATTGAAATCGATGGGTGAGGAACGGGACATCGGTCGCGCTTCGGAAGAGTACCTCATCCCACTCTTCCGACAACTCCCCGAAACCCTTCGCCCTGCAGATCTCTAAGCTCACGAGGCCCCTCACGCCCGCCGAACGCGGAGTCGGAAGCCCTCCAGAGCCAGAACCTCCACCTCTTCGCCTCGAGCGATGGGGCCGTCCTCAGCTACCGCACTCCAGAGTTCGCCCTCCAGAAAGATCGTTCCCTCCGGGTTCAGCGCTCTTCGCACCCGAGCCTTTCGGCCCACCAGCGCCTCCCAGCCCGTGGCAACGCAGCGTCTCCGGGCTCGCACTATGGCGCTCACCGCGAACAGGAAGAACCCACCCGTGGCCAGAGCCACACCCGCGATGACCCCCCGCGACACAGCCAAATACGGGCTGTCGAAGAGAAGCATGGAGCCCAGAACCAGGGCGCCCACCCCAGCAGCCGCCAGCGCCCCCGTGGTCGGCGTCAGCGCCTCGGCGATGAACAAGGCGAAGGCAAGCCCTATAAGGAGGAGCCCGGTGTAATTCACCGACAGAGTCCCGAGGGCGTAGAGTCCCAGGAGGAGGCAGATGGCCCCGATCACCCCCGCCATGAAGCCACCGGGGCTGGAGAACTCAAGGATCAAGGCATTAATCCCCACTATCAGCAAGATGTAGGCGATCGTGGGGTCGGAGACGGCGTGGAAGAAGCCCTCCACCGGGGTCATGGCGATCGGACGAATGAACGCCTCCCGAGTATGAAGCGTAACCTCGGCGTTCGCCACGGACAGCGTCATGCCGTCCAACTTGGTCAGCAGATCCTCGGTGTCATCGGCGATCACGTCGATAACCCCTAGCTCCAACGCCTCGTTCGCGGTGGCAGAGACGCTCTCCCGCACGGCTCGTTCAACCCAATTCAGCGCTTTCTCGCCGCGTCTCTGAGCCAGGGCTCGCACCTGGGCAGCCAATGCGTTGACCTCCTTCTCTTTCATCGTCTCGGACAGATCTTCCCCCTGAGCGCCCACCGGGTGGGCCGCCCCAATGGTGGTGCCAGGTGCCATGGCGGCCACATGGCCGCTGAGAACGACGAAAGTCCCCGCCGAAGCCGCCATGGCACCCGAGGGC